>Ga0206889_1023_pt1 | contig 34020 bp, 18 predicted proteins | sample Alteio_BWOrgHeat_57_FD_153245 | JGI IMG/M metagenome (GOLD analysis project Ga0206889, IMG submission 153245) | Enriched cells from forest soil in Barre Woods Harvard Forest LTER site, Petersham, Massachusetts, United States - Alteio_BWOrgHeat_Nextera5 ... | reverse complement strand
TTCCTCTCTCGCCTGTAGCCATCGGCTCTTCGGTTTCCGGATTGATGATCATCAGCTCCACATTGTACAGAGGGAGTCCCACGCCGATCTGCGGCTTTCCTGTGTGGTGTGCAGCTATAATGGGACCGCATTCGGTGATTCCGTATCCTTCCGTGTATGTATTCCGTATCCCGTGTTGCTCCAGAAGATCAAAAACTTCCTGAGAAGCCCTTTCTGCGCCGCATACTGTCAGCCGGATAGTTTTTAGTTGATCGGTTGTAGCCGATTTTAAAGTTTTTTTGATGAAAGTGGGGGCTCCGCAAAATAAGGTGATTCCCCATTTTTTTATTCCGGCAGCCAAATTCGGTCCGTCATTAGGATTCGGATAAAAGACCACTCTCATTCCGGATAGAAGACCTGAAAGTCCGCTTACGCTGAATCCGAAAGAGTGAAACGGAGGCAATATTCCATAGATAATATCATCTTCGTAGAGAGTCAGCGCTTCGAATCCCCCTTTTAAATTGGTGAGAATATTTTTGTTTGAAAGGGGAACTCCTTTAGGCAGACTTTCGGTTCCGGAGGTAAAGAGGAGAACAGCTATGTCGTCTCCTGTTTTTTTATCAGACTTAAAGTGGCGTAAAATGGATTTCACCGGAAGTTTGGAGAGGAAAAGAGCTTTGAGCTTTTTAACTACTCCGAAATCTCTCCGGACATCTTCCAGCATAATAATTTTGTCTTCAATTTCACTTAAGTCTACGTTTTCCAGTCGGTCTAAAAATGCCCAGGAGCTAAGAATTGCCTGCACATTAGACAATTCCACGACCGATTTCAGGTGTTTTGGTCCTACCGTCCAATTGATGGGGAGAGGAATTTTTCCTGCAAGCTGACAAGCCAATATGGTGGTATAAGCGGCAATTGCTGAAGGTAAAAAGATTCCTACATATTCACCCGGAAGAGTTTTGATGTATTCGGCAAGAAGGATAACGCGAACGGATAATTGTGAGTAAGTAAGGAGACCCGTTGTATTATCCGCACAGGCAGAGCATCCTGCAAATCGTTTACAGTTGTGTAAAAAAACTTCCGCAAGGGTCTCTCCGGGAGCCAATGCTAATTTACTATGCGATCTTTTTTCCTGCCATTTTTTTAGATCGACAGGGGCTTCTTCGATGATTTCTTCCCAGGTAATTTTTTTTGCGGCGATGCCCATGGTTCTGCCGACGGTAGTCAATTCTTTTACGGGAACACGCTCCACATCGAATTCTTCATGTAAGAAAGCGGAGAGTTCCGCTGTATCCAGCGAATCTAGACCGACATCGCTCGCCAGATTCATCTTAGGAGTTATTTCCGTAGGATTTTTCTTTACCATCTCCGCTATTTTTTCGGTGACTTTGCTTTTGATTCCTTCCGGAACGGAATCGATATCAAAATCTTCTTCCGATCTTTCCTTAGCTGTTTTTTGGGGATACACTTTGCTCCATCGACTATAAGAAACAAGAACGGTAGAGTCGCCGGGATACATACTTTCCGTTTCGGAGAGTCCGTCAGGTTGGTTGTACCAATTTTCCAGATATCGATTGAATTCCAGTCGGGAAACTTTTTCTCTGGGAAGGCTTTTCGGTGCGGGAAAATATTCTACTGTAATGGTTCTTCGCGGACTGAAAAACAGGAGATTTTTAAAAACATGTTTGATTCCGGTAAAGAGAACGGGAAAAAGTTTGGGAGTCTTTCCTTCAAAATAGCGGGAAAAACTGCTGCCGTATAGCCCTTTAATGCGTACCAGGACAATATTTGCCTCCGGTGATTCCATGACAATACGATATACAGCTGATGCTCCACCGATAATTTCTTTATTGCCGTCTTTTAGATGTCCTGCGGGATAGATAAGGAAATTTTCCCGCTTTTTCAATCCTTCAATAACCTGACCCACCACCTCTTCATTTTTCTTTTTTTTCATTGTATTGCTGGATACATCAAAATTGGGAATGGGTAAAGCATTCATCATTTTCATTAGAGGGTGTATGACAGGAGCGTAATAGAGGTATTCAACAATGAGAGGACGAATAGGATAATGTTTAGGGATTCCCATGCTCACTACGGAAGGATCAATAAAAACAGCGGGGTGATTAGGAAGAAAAAGGGTTCCTCCCGGTTGGGAAAGTGTTTTTTTATTGAGATTCTCTGTACCTTTGAAAATAATCCGGTAACGAAACCAAAAAGCTATTCGTAAAATAAAAAAAATAAATGAAGAGAGGATGTTTTTCATTGTAAGTCTACCTTTTAAAATAGTATTGTATACCAAAGATTGTGTGATAACTCTTTTTATTTCACAAGTAATTGTTTGTGCTTTGATTTATCAGACTTGAGTTTTGTAAACTAATTTTTAAGGAAATCTATGAATCGTATACCCATAGCAGACATGCATTGCGATCTTTTAGCCTATCTTGCGGGAGACCGGTTAAGAACTCCTTTTGACAGGGCCGCTCGCTGCTCTATTCCTCAATTGATCGGGGGAAATGTAAAATTTCAAACAATGGCAATCTATACACCTACAGAACCCGGATCTGTCATCTCCGGCCTTTCTCAGGTTGCCTGTTTCAAAGAATTATGTGAATTATATACTCGATTTTTTACTCCGTACTCTCCGACAAAATCTTTGAAAGATACTTCGAAAATATCCGTTATTGCAGCGGTAGAGAATGCCTCTTCATTTTTTGAAGAAGAGAGCGATCTCGATTCAGGATTTGCTTTGCTCGATCGTTTTGAAAAGGAAATCGGAAAGATTTTTTATCTCAGCTTAACTTGGAACACGAACAACCGTTTCGGCGGCGGAGCTCACGGAAATGAGGGGATTACTCCGGACGGATCAGAACTTCTCCGGTTTATGGCCGATAAAAAAATTGCTATAGACTTAAGTCACGCTTCAGATCGATTGGCTTACGACATTATCGAAGAATTGAATAAAAATAGTTTAGAAATCCCTATACTCGCAAGTCATTCCAACACGCGAACCGTTGCGAATGTCCCAAGAAATTTACCCGATGAATTGATTAAAGAAATTATTTCTCGAAAAGGGATCGTTGGCTTCAATTTTGTAAGACAATTTGTGGGACCCGACGTCTCAGCTTTTAACAGACAATTGGAACATTTTTTAGATCTCGGAGCCGAAAATTCTCTCGTTTTAGGTGCGGACTTTTTTTACGGATACGATGTTCCTCTTCAATACCGAAAATTACCGGAAGAACTGTATTTTCCCGGATATGAAGACTCTTTTTGCTACTCTAAAGTGCTCGATTTATGGAGAGAAATTTTAGGAGAAAATGAAGAAATTCTTACAAAAATTTGTTGGAAAAATTTGGATGACTTTCTACAAAAAAACATCCCGGTTTCCGAAGCTTCTCTTCGATATTGTGAAGAAACATATGTAGGTTGTAATAGAGATTTTTTTAATTGCAGTTCCGGATCCTAATCCTTCCGGCTTTGTATTTCCCGGCAGCCTCGACAGAGCGCTGGAAATAAAGTATAAAATCCGGTAGTATTTTAAAAAAAGAATCTTCACCCGGTCATTTATGAAAAATAACACTCTCCTTTATGTTTTTATAGCAATGATCCTTGCCGGCATTGCAGGCTTACTCACGGGACAAACCGGTACCGTTTTCGGAGTTCCGTATCTTGAAATTTACAGTCTGATCGGACAGCTTTTTCTAAACGCACTGACCCTTGTAGTTGTTCCTTTGGTTGCAGCTTCTATCATTACGGGGACAGCGAGAATTGCCTGTGAACACTCCTTCGGGTCGTTAGGACTCAAAACTTTTTCCCTTTATTTCCTCACCTCTGCTCTGGCTGTCATGTGTGCCTGGTTTGTTTCGGTGTTATTGGAACCCGGAATAAAAGAACATATTCCCAATTCCGCCATGGTGTCCGGAACAGAGGCGTTGCAGGAGATACAAAAAAATCAGGGCGATGTATTTGATACGATAAGACAGATTTTTTTAAAACTTGTCCCCTCCAATATTTTGGCTGTGGCATCACAGGGACAGATGCTGGGACTCATTTTATTTAGTCTTTTATTCGGATTTTTTATTCCTAAAATTGATGCCGAAGCAGGAAAAGCATTGCTTGGATTTTGGAAAGGGATTTTTGAGGTAATGATGTGCATGACTCACCTCGTCATGAAAGCTTTGCCTTTGGGGGTATTCGGATTGGTCGCGAAGGTGGTGGCTACCACCGGATTTTCTGCATTGAAACCCATTGCCTTTTTTTTCGTGACGGTCTTTTGTGCCTTCGGTATCTATTGTTTTATTGTCCTTCCCCTTCTCCTGAAATTGATGGGGGGAATCAATCCTTTGAAACATTACAAAGCTGTAAGTCCGGCCCTTTTCACCGCTTTTTCTACAAGTTCATCCGCGGCGGCGTTGCCTGTCACCATTGATTGTGTGGAGAGACGAGCCGGAGTCTCCAATAGGATTTGTAGTTTTACCGTTCCGTTGGCAATTTCTTTAAACCTTTCAGGTACAGCACTTTACAGTTGTGTGTCTGTGTTTTTTATCTGTCAGGTATACGGACTGCAACCGGGATGGGGAATGCAGTTTTTGATTGCCCTTTTGGCATTATTAACCTCTATCGGCATGGCGGGGATTCCCTCCGCTTCTATTGCCGCGATTATCATGATTCTACAAACTATCGGTCTGCCGGCAGACGGAATTGTGATGATCATGGCGGTGGAGAGGATTTTGGATATGTTTCGTACGGGAATTAATGTGTTAGGACATACCTGTTGCGCGGTTTTAGTGGCTAAATCCGAGGGAGAACATGTCTCCGAATTCTAATAAGACCGTTGTTGTGGCCATGTCAGGAGGGGTTGATTCTTCCGTTGCCGCCTTACTTCTGAAGCAGCAGGGCTATAATGTCGTCGGAATGTACATGAAAAACTGGGAAGAGGGAGAGGACTGTCCCGGGGCTGATGACTATGAAGATGTCATACGTGTGTGCGGACAAATTGATATACCTTACTATTCCGTCAATTTTGTAAAAGAATATCGCGAAAATGTATTTGCTTCGTTTTTAAAAGAATATGCTGCCGGTCATACACCTAATCCTGATATCCTTTGTAATAAGGAAATCAAATTTAAAGCGTTAATGGATAAAGCGTTCGAATTCGGAGCGGATTTCCTGGCAACCGGGCATTATGTGAGACGACGCTCCTCACCCGAAGGAGTGCAATTATTGAAGGGAAAAGATCCTTCTAAAGACCAAAGCTACTTTTTGTATGCAATCAACGGAAAGGTGTTGGAGAAAGTACTTTTTCCGGTAGGTGAATTAGAAAAAAAAGAGGTGAGAGAAATAGCTCGGGAATTCGGTCTGGCCACAGCCAAAAAGAAGGACAGCACCGGCATTTGTTTCATCGGCAAAAGAGACTTTAAAGATTTTTTAGGAAACTATCTCGAGAAAAAACCGGGAAATTTCGAAACGTTAACGGGAAATGTTGTAGGTAAACACGACGGCGTCGCATACTATACTATCGGACAAAGAAAAGGATTGGCAATCGGCGGACCGGGCGAGGCTTGGTTTGTGGTGGCAAAAGATATCCCTAAAAATATTGTCTACATAGAACAGGGTGTGAGACATCCTGCCATGTATGCAGACAGTTTGACAGCGACACAATGCGACTGGATTTTAGGTCCCCCTTCATTTCCCTTTCGTTGCAAGGCAAAAATTCGATATCGACAGGCAGATCAGGAATGTGTGATTACAAAATCTGAAGGAGAGATAATTTTTGTAGAATTTGCCGTTCCGCAAAGGGCTATTACAAATCGGCAATCAATTGTTTTTTATGACGACGAAATATGTATAGGAGGAGCTCTTATTGAAAATCGGGGCTTGTCTTATTATGAACGAAAACTTCCGGTCCCCAAGCAAGTATCTGAATAATTCTTGGGTAGCGATTAATTATCGAATTTGTTAAAAATAAATTTTATAATTTAGTTCTTCAGAATTTGTTTATCGGTTTATGGAATATGGAAACTACACTAAAACCCCACAAAGAAACAGTCGGAACAATGGTGTGCATCATCATTAGCGGCCCTTCCTTAAACGAAGCTAGGGAACAGGTCAAAAAGGCATCGCTCAAAGCTGACCTTTTAGAATTTCGTTTAGACCAGTTCGGATTTTCTCAAATAGAGGCTATCGCTCATCTCAAAGAAACCACAACTTTACCGGTGATTTTTACTCTGCGAAGTCGCTCTCATGGAGGGGAATATAAAGGTGATGAACAGCAACGATTAGAAGAAATAAAAAAAATTTTAGTTCTCGAACCGGATTATATAGACCTGGAATATGATGTAGCGCTTTCCTTTTATCCTGAAGTGAAAAGAATATCTCCCGAAACAAAATTGATCAGCTCTTTACACGATTTCGCACACACTCCGAAAGATCTACAAAGCGTTTTGGATATGATGAAGAAAGATTATATATCTCTCTACAAAATAGCTGTAATGGCTAATTCATGTCTGGATTCTATGAGAATGCTCCGTTTTATTCGGGACAATGCAAAAAAAGGATTGAAACTGGGCTGCGTCTGTATCGGAGAGCAAGGGATCATGACCAGAATTTTAGGTCCGAAATTCGGAAATTCTCTGGCGTTTTCCGTATTACACAAAGATCTTGTTGTGGCTCCCGGACAACTTGCCATCGATGAGCTAATGGGACGTTACCATCTAAGGACTATAGGAAATGAAACGGCTATTCTGGGATTGATCGGCGATCCGGTAAGTAAAAGTCCAAGCCACTATACGCACAATTATGTAATCAATGATTTAGGATTGAATGCTGTATATGTAAAAATCAGTGTTCAGCCTCAGGAATTACATGAATTTATCGACTACGCTAAAAAACTGAATTTTTTAGGCTTAAGTGTGACGATGCCTCTAAAAAAAGCGGTGGTCTCTTTAGTGACGGAGGAGAGTCCTGACTCAGGAATAGGGGCTTTTAATACTTTACGACTCAATCAAAAAAAGGTCGAAGGGGCCAACACAGACGGAATCGGCGCATTGAATGCGATCGAAGAATTCGGACTTGTAGAGGGAAAAAGAGTCATTATTTTAGGTGCAGGCGGCGCCGCCCGAGCCATCGCTTGGGAAGCCAAAAAACGGGGCGCCGAAGTGGTGATATTGAATCGTACAGTGGAAAATGCTGCTGCATTGGCAGGCAGTCTCGACTGTAAATACGGCTCTTTAAATGAATTTTCTGCCTACGCTCTCCAAGGATACGATATTCTTGTAAACAGTACATCGGTAGGTTTGTTCTCGGAAAAAACACGACTTCCTATCGATGCCTCCAATATGCTGGAAGAAAAAGTTGTTCTCGATGTAATTCCCGGAAAGGAAGAAACTCCTTTCCTTCAGGAAGCAAAAAATAAACATTGTACAATCATCAACGGAAACACAATGCTCATGCTACAAGCTGTCGAGCAATTTTATTTCTGGTTCAGCAACACAATCAGCCGCGAAGAACTAAAAAAATCCTTTAATGAAGCTTTTAAAACAATACGTGAATAACAATTTTTTTAGAGAAGCTATTAAAGCTTTTAAGACAATACGTGAATAACAATTTTTTTTGGAAAATTAAAACTCATATAATTACGGAGTAAACATGATTGTCGGCATTCCAAAAGAAATAAAAACTCGCGAATACAGAGTCGGCGCAACACCGGACTTTGTAATGGCTTTTGTGGAACGGGGTCATAAAGTTTTAGTGCAAAGCGGAGCCGGAGCAGAAATCGGATTCTCCGATAAAATGTTTGCAGAAGCGGGCGCAAATATTGTCCCTACCGCATTCGATGTATACCAAGCCGATATGATCATCAAAGTAAAAGAACCGCAGGAAGCTGAATTTCCGCTGCTAAGAAAAGGGCAAATTTTATTCTGCTATTTACATCTTGCTCCTGACCCCATACAAACTAAGAATTTACTCGAAAAAGAGGTGATCGGAATCGCCTACGAAACGGTCACCGATCACAGAGGAATGCTCCCTTTACTAGAGCCGATGAGTGAAATTGCCGGACGTCTTGCCGTTCAGGTAGGGGCAACAGCTTTGCAAATGAAAGGGGGCGGAAAGGGTGTTCTTTTAGGCGGTGTTCCCGGAGTTTTACCCGCAAATGTCATTGTAATCGGAGGGGGAGTTTCGGGCACCGAAGCTGCCCGGATAGCGTGCGGATTAGGAGCGGATGTAACGGTGCTCGATATCAATCTCGAAAGGCTTCATTATCTGGATGCTCTTTACGGCGATAAACTGAAAACTCTGTACTCTACAACTGCTGCATTGGAAAGTCTGTTGACATCGGCGGATCTTGTTATAGGTGCTGTACTCGTACACGGGAAAAAAGCTCCGCGTCTCATGACGAAAAAAATGTTGGCATTCATGGAGCCGGGATCGGTCCTTGTCGATATTGCGATCGATCAAGGCGGCTGTTTTGAAACTTCGCGTCCCACAACTCATGACGAACCCACCTATATTACGGATGATGTGATACATTATTGTGTGACGAATATGCCGGGTGCCTGTGCCAAAACTTCTACGCAAGCTCTTACAAATGTGACAATGAAATATGCACTGGAAATAGCGGATAAAGGTGTTAAACAAGCTCTGACGGAAGATGTTCATTTGCGAAACGGGTTAAATGTCTGTCTCGGATCGGTCACCTGTCTCCCCGTTGCTAATGATCTGAAATATAATTATGTGCCTCCTGAAAAAGCTTTGGAGCAATTATGAGATATACCATCGGAATAGATTTAGGTACCACAAATTGCTCAATCTCCTACATCGATCATGAAAGCAAAAGTAAAAGTCCAAGGCCTTTTCTTATTCATCAAACTATTCGTGAAGGCTACACTCAACCGCTTCCCGAGTTGCCTTCCTTCTGCTATATTGCAGAACCGGGTGAATTTACTGACGGAACATTGGATTTGCCTTGGGAAAAAAAATCGGATTATACAATCGGGACCTTCGCTTTGGCACAAGGCTCTCGAGTCCCGACGGGCTTAGTCCGGTCGGCAAAAAGTGTTCTGTCCGGATTCCCCGGAAGTCAAAGGGACGCTATCCTTCCTTTCGATGCAAGGAACGAAAAAAGTCGTATCAGTCCTGTAGAGGCTTCTAAAAGATATTTACACCATATACGAATGGCTTGGAATCACCAAATTGCAAAGAACGATCCGAATTCGGAATTCGAAAGGCAAGAGATCATCATCACAATCCCCGCCTCTTTCGGAGAACCTGCACGTGTCCTTACCGCTGAAGCTGCTAAATTAGCGGGCTATGAGAAAATTACTTTTCTGGAAGAGCCTCAGGCAGCTTTTTATTGGTGGATTTCACAAAATGAGAAGGATTGGTCTTCCCGATTTCAATCGGGAGATATCATTTTGGTGTGTGATGTGGGCGGCGGGACAACAGATTTTAGTCTGATAGAATTTACCGGCAAGGGTGATACAGCCGGATTCGAAAGGATGGCTGTCGGCGATCATCTTCTTTTGGGAGGTGATAATATGGATGCCGCCTTAGCTGAGTACGTGGAAAATAAAATCGGGTCAGATTTTGAGCCGGATTCTACCATGAGAAAACAACTGTATTATGAAGCAAGAAAAGGGAAGGAAGAGCTTTTATCCGGAAAAAGTGAAGTATATAAAATCACGATTCAGGGAAAAGGTTCGGGTGTTGTCAAAGGCTCCGTTTCCGTTGAATTGCATCGGAGTGAGGTAATCCGATTTTTTACAGAAGGATTTTTCTCTGTCCTTCCTTGGGAAGAGGCGCAAAAAATTCGCCGGAAATCCGGATTCCGCTCTTTAGGACTTGCCTACGAAGAAGAGCCCTCAATTTCGAAGCAGTTGGCGCATTTTTTAAGCAAATCCGGATCGAAAAAACCGAATTTTCTTTTGTTCAACGGCGGTGTCATGGCTGCAAAAGAATTTCGGGATGCGATAAAACAAAATATGGAAGGCTGGTTTTCCGATAACACAATAGAGCTTCTTGAAAATAAAAATGTATCAGACGCTGTTTCCCGCGGAGCGGCTTATTACGGAAGAATAAAAAGGGGAAGCGGAATAAAAATTCGGGCGGGATCACCAAGAAACTTTTATTTACAAATAGAGGAAAAAGTCCTCTGTGTCATGGCCAGAGGAGCAGACGAAGGTTCGCTATACGAACCTCTTCGGAAATTTTCGGCGAAACCGAATAAACCGGTGTCGTTTACGCTATACACTTCTCACGTTCGTATCGGCGATAAACCGGGAGATGTCATTGCTCTCAATGAAGAAGAATTTTATCGATTGCCTCCTATCTTCACGGTCCTTCGCTACGGAAAACAACCGAATGAAACCGATGCCGGAATTTCCGTTGCTTTAGAGGTTCTGTACACGACTTTGGGTACGCTCCAACTTTCCCTGCTCTCTTCCGCTACTGATCACCGATGGAATCTCGAATTTCAGTTGAAAACAGCTGAAGGAATTGAAGACCATATTTCCTATTCCGAAAAAGGACGTACAGACGAAACGTTTGATGATGCGGCACTCACCGAAGCTAAATCGATTATCGATGAATTTTTTACCGGCAACTCTTCCGTAAAACCTTCGGAAATTATGGGGAAAATAGAAGAATCCTTAGATCTGCAACGCGAAGAATGGTCACCGGGTATTTTAAGAAGCTTGGCAGGTAAGGTCCTGGCTCATGCCCACTCCAAAAATATTTCAGAAACTCATGAGGCGAAATGGTGGAATCTGATCGGATATTTTTTAAGACCGGGATTCGGTTTTCCTCTTGATGATCATAAAATCGGTGAAGTTTGGAAAATCATTTTACAGGATTTAAAATCACCTAAATCGGAAGAATGCGCTTTGCAACAGTTGATTTGTCTGAGGAGAATTGCAGGCGGATTGAACAAAGGAAGGCAAACAGAGATCTATCACCACATCACCTCTTCTTTCGGCAGCAAAAAAATCCAATTGTGTATCCCGAAAAGTGCCGGGGAAAAATATCGTCATCAAGAGAAAATTAGAACTCTTTCTTCCTTGGAAAGAATAGAGCAAAGTCACAAAGTGACTTTAGGGAGAGCTATTCTTGCTGAGGTCAAAAAAGGAAAGGGGACAACGGCAGATTTTTGGGCATTGGGGCGATTAGGATCACGATCTTTATTTTACGGAAGTCCGGCTCATATGATCTCCGGCAAAGAATGTGCGGAATGGGTGATGGAACTATACGGATTGCACAATATATATCCGATAGACCGGTTGTCGTTTCCCCTGACGATGCTGGCAAAAAAAACGGCGCAAAAAGATTTTAATGTCTCACAGGAAATTAGAGACAAAATCAAGATTGTATTTACCGGTGATTCCGACCGAATAGAAATGATAGAGGGAAATGTTGTGCAATCCGACGGCGAAAATGATATATTTTTTGGAGAAAAACTTCCTGCAGGGCTTTGTTTTGGAAATGATCTTTAACAGATCTCTTTAGTACTTTGAGATTATGGGAATTCGTATGCATTTACCAAAAAAACTACAAAAATATCTGAAAAAAGCCGAACAGCTTATACACAAGGGTTTGGTTCGCGATATCGAATTTTCGGGAGCAACTTATCAGGTTTATATTGTAGAAAATGCTTTAGAAGAAGAAGAGGGGTACTGGGCTTTTATACAACTGGATCCGAAGGGGGAAATTAAAGATTCTTTTTGTGCCTGCGAAGAATCGGAAGCACAAGGGGGATGTGTACATGTCGCTGCCGGTTTCTTGCGGATTTTTAACGGAAGGGAGCGTCCGCTTCACTCGCGATTCAGAGATTCTTTATGGAATGAACTGTGCACTATTTTTTTTTTCCGGCTTGGAGATAAACAATCCGAAATCATTCAAAATGAAAAATCTCTCTTTTATTGCAAAGAAAACGATAAACTCATTTTTTCTATAGAAGCGAAAACACCGGAATCTTCAGAAAAACTCAGAAATTTCTTTATAATCAATCCGATAGAAACCGAAGAAACTTCTTTAAAATTTTCCAATCTGACTGAAGATGATTTAAATTTATGGCGACAGGGTAAACCCGGACCGCAATTGCGTTATGAATTGTCTTTTTGGAACGAAATTGCTAAAAAAATGATGATTCTACAGGACGAAAGAAATATATACAGCATATCTTTCGGATATACAGAGAACAAAATTCCGAATTCGATAAAGATTTTTTTTCGTGAATATGAGTTTTATTTTGATTTACGTGAAGAGGATCTGATTCGTATCATCCCTTTTTTAAGCAGCGTAAACTCTCCCCTTTCCGTTCATACCACACAAAGAGAGGCTATACAACAAATCACCTACGATAATCTGAAAGGTGAACTAAATGTCGAACTGAAAGAGGAATACTCTTCGGAAAAAAAAGATTTCGAAGTCAAAGATAAAAAATATCTTTTCGGCGGTTGGAATTACGTTCCGGGAGAAGGATTTTATGCAGTGGACCAATATCATATTCTGGCCCGACCGAAAATAACGGGAGAAAGGCTTTCCGATGTGTTGGATACTCACGCCCACGTCATAAAAAAATTACTAAAATATGATCATCTATCCGAAGAACCTGTAAATCTATCCTACAGTTTACGTTTCGATAAAGATTGGAATTTACACATCGAAGAATATCTTTTCGATAAAGGCGATTTATCCGGTCCGGAAGCTCGACTGTTCGGCAGATGGGTCTATCAGCCTAAATACGGCTTCTTCCCCATCGAAAGTCGGCTTTTCAATGAGATAGAAACAATTATTCTTTCCGACGATGTCCATAGTTTTGTCTCGGGTCATCGACTTTGGCTCAATACTATAGAGGGATTCGAAACGCATTTAACCTCTATAGAGGTAAATATACGATACAAAGTGACTCCCGAAGGGAATCTGCTGTTTAAACGTCTTTTGACTTTGGATGATGAAGAGACTGACAGCAAAGATTTCGGAACTTGGGTCTATATCACCGGCCGGGGATTCTACTATAAAATCAGCGCTGCAATAGGCTTATCAATAGATCCGGATATACCTGTCTCCAAAACAATGGTTTCGGGATTTATAAAAAAAAATAGAGAGGAACTGGCTCTCATTCCTAATTTTTTCAGTAAAGAAAATCCATTACTAAATGCCTGTCTTGAAGTCAAAGTTCTTGACGATCAAACGATTGCTATCGAACCGGTGTACACTTTTTTTTCCGAAAGAAAGCAACAATCCGGACAATTTTTTGATGATTTCCTCTACATCGAAGGAGAAGGGTTTTATGAAATCCCTTTGAAATTTCGTCTTCCGGAAAATTATCGGACTAAGAGTGTCCTGAGCGATAACGAGGAATTGACCGATTTTTTTGAAAATGATTTACCGGCATTTTCACATCGGATTCATTTGATCGAGAAAAAAGTTTTGGAACCTTCCGAACTTTTTTTGGAAATCGAGAAAATTACTATCCCCAAAAACTCTTCTCGGGGGATTTATGAATTTCATCTCAATTTTATATCAAATTCAGGTTCCGCAAATATCTCAAGCATACGCAAAACTATCGAAGAGGGGAAAAGATATTCTTTTACCGATGCAGGGAGAATCGATACAAAACAATTGCGTTTTCGTTGGATAGAGGGGATCGAAGAAAAAAATATCGATTTCGAAAACGGAACTGTCCGGATGTCAGCCTTGGAATTTTTTAGAATTAACGCTTTCGAAGATATCCGCTTGAAAAAAAGCAAAGGAAAAGATTATACCGCTTCAAAAAATATTTTGGAGTCTCTTCTTAACACCTGCTCTTCGGAATCCATCGACCTCTCGTTGCTGAAAAGTGCTCTTCGTCCGTATCAGGATATGGGATTGAAATGGCTCTGGTTTCTTTATTTAAATAATCTTTCAGGCCTTCTTTGCGATGACATGGGATTGGGAAAAACTCATCAGGCTATGGCGTTACTGGCTGCCTCTACGACATTTAATCGTATGTATGATCCGAAAAAGAAAATCCATTTTCTCATCATATGCCCAACTTCAGTAATTTATCATTGGCAGGATAAGTTGGAAACGTTTTTACCGGATTTACGGGTTTGTGTTTTCCACGGACTAAATCGGAGCCTTCGCGATTTCACCACCGATTATGACATTCTTCTGACCTCTTACGGGATTTGGAGGAACGAAGTATTTTTATTAAAAAAGGTGGATTTTGAAATTGCTATATTCGATGAAATGCAGGTAGCAAAAAATCATACCAGCGGAATTCACAGATCCCTTTTAAAAGTGAACGCAAAGATGAAAGTGGGATTGAGCGGTACTCCTATAGAAAATCGATTGAGAGAATTAAAATCATTATTTGATATCACCCTCCCCGGATATTTTCCGGGAGAAAAGGAATATAATGATTTTTTTGTGAAACCGATTGAAAAAGACGGCGACCCGGAAAAGAAGGCTCTTTTGATCAGACAGATCAAACCTTTTTTTCTCAGACGTAAAAAAGAGGGGGTCCTTCGGGATCTGCCGGCCAAAACGGAAGAGGTTGCCCACTGTGAATTACTGCCGGAACAATTCGCCCTCTATAACGAAGTTCTGAAAGTCTCTCATAAAAAACTTTTAGATGAACTGCAAAATGAACACAATCCTGTTCCCTACATCCATATTTTTGCCCTTCTCACAAATTTAAAACAAATTTGTAATCACCCGGCTCTGTATTTTAAGGATCCGGACAATTACACCTTTTATCAATCAGGAAAATGGAATCTTTTTACAGAACTTCTAAGCGAAGCAAGAGAAAGCGGACAAAAAGTTGTAGTGTTCTCTCAATACCTTTTTATGCTCGATATCATAGAGAAATATTTAAAAGAGTCTTCCATCCAATTTGCGGGAATCAGAGGATCGACAGTAAAAAGAGGGGAAGAGATCAAAAAGTTTAATACTGATCCTGCCTGCGAAGTTTTTGTCGGTTCCTTGCAGGCTACGGGCTTGGGTATCGACTTAACTGCCGGATCGGTAGTAATCCATTACGATCGATGGTGGAACGCAGCAAGAGAAGATCAGGCTACCGACAGGGTTCATCGAATAGGACAAAAAAGAGGGGTACAGGTATTTAAACTAGTGACAAAAAATACTTTTGAAGAAAAAATCGACGAACTGATCACAAAGAAAGGAAAACTCATGGAAGACATCATCGGCTCCGATGATCACAGCTTCGTCAAGAAATTTTCCAGAGAAGAGCTTGCTGAATTGTTGGCTTATGTAGAATGGTAATCCGAGGCGGACAGAAAATGCATCAAAAGACGATGACATTTTCTGTCCGCCTCGGATTGTCGGCGTACGGATTACACCTGATCCGATGCAAAATTTTTTCCGGTGTCACTCAGTGTTTTTGCTTTTAAAGCTAAAGCGGCCTGAAGGAAACGCATGACTTTATCAGACCCCGGAGATCTGATCACTTCAGGATGACTCACTTTTAACATCAAAAGAGAGTAATCAAGAAAATTATTGTCGATATCTTCGCCTTCTTTCAAAATGAAAGCGAAAGGATGCAGGAGGTCCTGTAAATCTTTGTTGCGTAAGCTATGTTCTTTCATATGTATAACCCTCCGGACATACAGAATAGTTCATGGTTCTTTTTCTTGTAAATACGAAAGAGTTTTTTAAAGGACTTCTTGAAAATTTTGGAAAGCGCTTGCGTAAGCGCTTTCCAAAAAAAGATTATTCTTTGTGGTAGAATTTCCATCCCCATGCAATACCAAGTGCAGATCTTCTTTGTTTCAAGTCAATTTCACCGTTACCCACTCCACCCGTGTCGATGTTAAAGTTAATAGGTAAACTAACTTTTTGTCCTTGTGCATTCGGTTGCGGAATAGTAGCCGGGATAGAGCCGTTCCCTCTGATTTTCTTCTGCATTCCTGCGGCATAGAAAAAGCTAAACTCATGCCAAGGATTGAAATTCCATGTAGCTCCGAATGTCACCACATTTTCCATACAATCGAGGGTCAGGATATTGACAGCTGTCCATTTTGGAGTAATCGGACTGCTCGCATGTCTGAAACCTGCTCTTAAAGTAAAGCATTTATTCATAACATATTCAAAACCAAGTCTGAAATAGTTTTGATTTCTCCAACCGAATCCGGCACCGTTAGGAGAGCCTAATAAATTATTTGCTAAATTAGGGAATGTCTTATTTTGTAACTCAGGAATACCTTTCCATTTAATGAATTCGTAATCAAAGGCCACCGTTAAATTACAAAGGAATCTATAAGAAATACCTGCTGTATAACGCATAGGAATGTCAAATTTTCCGAAATCAGCAATAAATCCGCTGTACTTATCGAAATCACCCATCTTTGTTTTAGGCTGCCACCCGATACCGAATTTTATGTTATCAATTTCAAGAAGATAACCGATCATACAACCGACACCGTGGGAATAGTCGTATCCCCTGTTCGTTGTTTTTCCCGGTGCATCCGTAAAGGACGGAAGGTCAAAACTTTCCAATCCGTCAAGTTTTAAACGTTGAATATTGTAATTAATCGCCACCCCGATAGAGTGCATATTGTCGAATTTTGCAGCCAATACAAACGCGCCGGTTTCATGAATATAGTCCAAACCTGTCGGTGTAGTACCGAATAATTCAAACGCTTTTCCGTAAGTTGTTTTCAGATCATTTCTGTTATACAAAATAAGACTTGTAGCATACTCAACCGGTCTGCCGAATGCACAGGAACCTCTGAACCATCCCATATTTACCCCGAATTCAGGCACGTAGGTATTCGGAGTTTTAGCCCCGTCACGATAGCCGTCAAAAAAACTCGGCGGAACTCCCGGAGGAATCAAGTAATTGGTCGGAAGATCCCTAACCATCGCCCCTTGGTGAGTCTGCACCCAGGAAACTCCTAAATCTATGCGATCAGGAAGATTTGTGATACTTGCCGGATTATAAGCTCCTGCAAAAGCATCTATCGGATGGGATACGGATGTAGCAGCCATTCCGGTAGTCTTAACTCCTGCAAGAAGTGCATCGACCTTTGTTGCCTGGAGTGACATAGCTGTAACACCTGCCAACATCAGTGTTTTGAATTTTCTGAGTTTCATGGAATTCTCCTAATTATTGGGTCAGAATTTTCGGCGGTAAATTTTGAAACCGAATTTAAGTGATACTTCGTAAAACTGTTTTTTGTAAATAAAAATATTACTTTGATTAAAGAAAAAATTTTAAAGAAGATCCCGATAAAGAGATCTCTTGGGAATTCCGCGCATTTGTGCCGAAATTTTTATCGCTTCGGACTTGGTTATCTGATAGGTATTAATCAGGAAATTGACATGTTCTTCAGGACTGAGATCAGTGGAACATTTTGCTGAAAAGAGGGGATTTTCTGAAATGAGGATGACGATCTCTCCTTTTATCGTTGTGTTTTCCAATCGGATAAACAGATCGTTCGCCGTTCCTCTATAAATCGTTTCAAATTTTTTCGTAAGCTCTCTCGCTACGACAACTTCTCTATCGGGATCTATCTCTCGTAAAACATTGAGAAAATTAATCAATCTATGCGGAGATTCATAACAGATTGTAGTGCCGGAATAATGAAGGATTTCCGAAAAATCCGTTTTAAGTCCCTGATCTTTTTTGGAGAGGAATCCGACAAAACGGAAATTTTCCGTATTGAATCCCGAAACAGTCAAAGCAGCGATAGCGGCACAGGGACCGGGAAGAGAAGAGACTTCGATATTTTCTGCAATACACTTTTTTACAAGGTCCGCTCCGGGATCTGCTATAGCCGGAGTTCCGGCATCTGAAATCAGACAGACAACTTTTCCGTTTTTTATATCCTCTATGATCTCGAGTGCTTTTTTTGATTCATTGAATTTGTGATAACTTTTTGTAGGAGTTGTGATCGAATATTTTGAAAGTAAAATAGCGCTGTGCCGGGTATCTTCACATAGAATATAGTCACATTCTTTTAAAGCTTCAATGGCTCTAAGAGTGATGTCGGAAAGATTTCCTATCGGAGTAGAAACGAGTATAAGCATGAGTTTGAGAGAGTTTGGTAAGATTAGGAGGCACCCAGATTTGAACTGGGGATGGAAGAGTTGCAGTCTTCTGCCTTACCACTTGGCTATGCCTCCGGTGTAGAAAGCAATTGTTATAAAATACCCGGAAATTTAGGTCAAGAGAATATCGTGATTAAATTCGAAAAAAAAAGTTTTCTGAAAAAACAGTGAATTCCCTTCAAAATATCGCAATACAGGAAAAGAGGATTCGGATTGCACAATCTAATAAATTTCCTTTACCTTAAAAGCTGAATGATTTAAGATGTACTTTTAAATTCGATCCTCGCATGTTAAATTTCTATGTAAGATCGGTCTTTAACCCTATAAATAAAAGTTATATATTATGATGAGTCAAATGGAAAATTTAGATTTAGAGACAACACCTTCAGAGCCTTCAAAAGAACTTAAAAGTGAGAGTGAGAGTGCCGGTCCGATGGAAAATGTAGTCGCTGAATCCGAATGTACGGAATCCCCGATTGAAGTTGTTTCGCAAGATCCTGATGCCTGTCCATCCTGTTCCATAACTTCCGAGTCATCCGAAGTAACCTCGGAATCTGAAATCACCGCGGAATCTTCGGAATCCGACGAAAACCGGGATCGTAATAAAACTAAATTTAAAAAGTCCGGTGTAGGACAATCACAAAAAGAATTTGAAGATTTTCTCGCTTCTTTAAACGGACTTACCGATCCGGATGCAAAATTAAAATCCGCTGTCGACAAAATGGAAGTATATCTTTCTCAAGGCAGCACTCCACAATTTAGATTTTTTTGGGAAATCAGAAAACTGTGTCTCGAATACTTTAAAGAAAATATCTCTCCCGGAGTTCGCGCAGCTCTATGGCCGAAATACAGCGAATTATCTAAAGAAGCTCGTAGATTAAAAGAAATGTTTGATGAGCAAAGTGCGTTTGCCGTTGAACAAATCAATATGGCAATCGATGCTTTGGAATCGGATCTCATCAATTTTGATGACTGCATGAAAAAACATGAAGACATTCAATTTCCCTTCCCTTCCAAATATCTGGAAGAAAAAATTTCGGGTTACGGCGATTACCAAAAACGTTTGAATCTCTTAAATGCCCATGCTTCCCGAGTCAATACTCTTCGAAAAGAGCTGATAAAAGTAGACATGCGCGTAAAACAAAAAAATAAATTTTTCCAAAGACTTTCAGAAGCGGGCGATAAAATCTTTCCTTTAAGAAAAGATTTAATCAAGCAAGTCAGCGAATGCTTTATTGAGGATGTCAACACCTTCATCTCTACTCATTTTTCAGAAGAACAAATCAATGATTCTGTCTTTTTCTTACGTGAAGAAATTAAATCTCTTCAAGGAATGGCGAAGTTCTTAACCCTTAACACTCAATCGTTTACATCTACAAGATTGAAGCTGAGCGAATGCTGGGATAAACTAAAGGGTGTTGATAAAGAACGCAAAAAAGAAAGAGCGGAAAAGAAAGAACTCTTCAAACAAAACAGCGAAGAAATACAAACAAAAATTGTAGAATTCTCCGAAAAAATGAATGCAGGTTCCCTCTCTCCCGGCGCAGCCAACAGAGACCTGGATGAAATCCAAAAACATATGCGTAATGTAGAATTAGGTAGAGATGAAGTAAAAACTCTACGTGATGAAATCGGCTCACTTCGTTCTGCTATTACAGATAAAATGAAAGCGGATGAAGAAAATCGTCTACAGGAAGAAAAAGAAAAACTGCGCTTGAAAAAAGAGAAAGTAGAAGAGGTTAAAATTCTTATCGATAATTTCTTTGCCGAAGCACAAAATTTAACTGCAGAAGCAATTGAAAAAAGACGTGAAGAATTACAATCCCTCATCAATGAACATAGAGACATTTCTACAAAAGAAAAAAATGATTTGGAACGCCCTCTACGCAATCTAAATGATCTTATAGATGCAAAAAGAGAAGAGGCTTTACTCAATCTTTCCGAAGATGATCAGGAAGTTCTACTCAATCTACGTGAAGTTCTTAAACAAAGAAGAAAACGCCGCAAAGAGATTAAAGAAAATTACGACTCTTTAAGAAAAATTGCCGGCTCTTCAGGTCTCGATATCGAAAAAGCTATGCTCACTAACGAACAGGTCAAAGCTGAACGGGAACGTTTGGAGCATATCGATGAAGGGATCGCCGAAATGGAACAAAAGATTTCTGAGATTAAAATGAAAATCAGATAATCATTTGATGACGGCTCCCTCTTATACGCAAGCCGCTTTTTTTGATCTCGATAAAACACTCCTTACCGTTAACAGCAGTTTTCGATTCGGAGTGCATCTTTATCGAAATCGGATAATTCCTTTCTCTTCCATGGCTTTTCTGACAGGAATATATTTTCTGCATTCAATCAATCGTAAAAATACTCAAAGCATCCGAGATATCCATTTTCAATGCTTTGATCGATTGTTTTCCGGAAAAAATGCCTCCGAACTATATGATCTTGCCGACGAATTTGTAGAAGAAGTATTTCACGCCGTTTCAAAAAAAACAATCGCAAATATCCTTCAGCGTTGCCTGGATGAAAAGTGTTTTGTCGCCATACTTTCAAGTTCACCGGAATTCATCGTCAGATCATTTGCTAAAAAATTCGGCGTTCACGAATATTTCGGAACGTCCTATGAAGTGAATCAAAAAGGGGATTTTTATAAAGTCGGCACCATTTTTGACGGCACTTCTAAATCGAATTATGTAAACCGGACGATGGCTAAATATTCTATTCCGTTTGAAAAAACAAGCGCTTACTCCGACTCTCATTTAGACCTACCTTTTCTTGAGGCAGCAGGAATCCCCGTAGCTGTCGATCCGACTCGAATATTAAAAAAAGAATCTCTCCAAAGAAATTGGCAAATCATCAATACCTAATAAGAAGTTAATTCCGAAAGAGGTATTAGAGGCTTGCCGCTTGGAGACTACAAACGATGCGCGAGTTCAATGCCTATTATGTAATAGCCTTTGTATAACCCGTTCGAAGCTAAGCCTTTTCAATTTTCCGGCCGGATCTTGAGCTTCTAACTTAGACCATTCAGCAGGCGTTGCATTGTCCACCCAATTATGCAGGTTTTTCCCAAAAGTCTCAAACCATTTAGAGTGCTGTATTGTCAACATATTAAACTCAGCCAGTGCTTGATCTGAAAAATCTTCCAACTGCGTAGCTACAAACCAAATCCCATAAAGGTCTTTAAGTGTCTTTGAAGAGCTCTTCCGTTTTGGAAAAGTAAGCCCCTTATGAAATATCCAAGCTCCGGGAGATACAACTCGTCCTCTTTCGCCTGAAGAGGTTTGAAATTCCGTCGTCATGCGTAAACTTAATGACAAATAACTAAGGGGTTGAGCAACAATACCTCCAATCTCAACATTTTTGTTTTTATCATTTCGAGTAGCGGAATCTGTTAGGAATTCTATCTCTATCTCCAAGCCATCGATCTCCTTTACGTATGCTTCTGTGGCAGGAATATCTACATCTTTAAAAACGTGTGTAAAACCTGCCTCATAAAGATGTTTTGCGATATTTTTTTTTGAGATTTCCGGTACTCGTCGGGGAATCAGCGAATCAATATCTCTCGTTCCTACAGGAGTATTCTTTAGCTTGGGATCAGCAAAATAGAGTTTATAGATGAAGAGTGCAAAACCACCCCCGATGACAATAAATTCTCGCCATGGACCGATTGAGTTTAGAAATTCGGAGATAATCTTATCTTCTTGGCTTTCTTTCATTATAATTAACTCTTTTTGTAGATACTTTTGAGATCAGGGATACGTTCAGCCATGAATTGAGCTTGTTCTTGTCCACGCAGAGGGAAATGGTAAAGATCAAGGAAAGTTAAAAAAGCGGGGCAAATTTTTATATTATTGTCTGAATCCGTTCCAAGATTCAGCAAACTCTCGTAGTACGGTTCAATAAGTAAAACCTCATATCCTCTTTCTTGTGGTTCTAGTTGAAGAACATCTTCCAACTTTGATCGGACAGCCGGATCAAGCATATATAATTCGAGGGTATTCAGATTGGTATTTTTATAACCATGGGCTTCAGCGGCTGAATGCAGAGCTAATGCTACCTTTTGACTTAATTTTGATTTCTTTAATGTATCCAGAAGCTCTGATTTTCCTGACAAAGCTGAACGATAAGTTCTCATTTTGCATTTTTTCGCGATGTTGTAGTACTCTAACCAGCTTTCGAGAAGAGGCTTTGATTTTTTAAAGAAAAATTTCTTAGCCGTTCTCACCCCTTCTGTTTGAAGAAGTCCCTTTAAAGCTAAGATGCCAAAGACACGTCGGACTAATCCCAAACTTACCCCTACTTCATTAGCTACCTCTCTCAAGGAAAATCTTTGCTTCTTTATTCCTTCTCTTAAAAGCCAATCAAGAATAAGTGCCGACCTATTGGCATAAATGTTACCTTCTGCAGGATACTCGTTAGAACTTACCAGAAACTTACCTTCCATTGTGACCTCCTACTGTTCATTAAAATACACTGTTCAATAAATATTGAACAGTTAAAATTAGTGAACAGTTGAAATGGATGCCGAAAGATGTTCTGAATTTACCGATTCTTTATAAATAAACCTCTTGGTTTCCGGCTCATGTTAATAATGATATTTATAGTTGTTTAGTTTATAATAATAATTATAGAGAGAGAAATCTGTAGTCTTATTTATTTGTAAACCATTGTTTTTATTGCCTTTAACTCTTTTCTAAAGGAAGGGAAGGATGGGTATTCCGGGGTCTCCGTTTTCAGGACTGCTTCCGTCGAATCGGTCTTCAGCTGCTTCTATTCCAAGAGTATCGGAATCCAATTCCGCCGACCTTCATTTTTCTTCAAAAGACCGTTTTCTCCTTAAAGATGAATCCGAAGAAAGGAATCATGAAGATGCTGCCTTTCTGCTGCCTGAAGGAAGTACCTCTTTTACAGAATTTGTGAAAACCATCAATAAAAGCATCGATATTTTCGAAAGATCCGGATCCGAACCGGGATCCGAAAATGAGTCAATGAACGAGGGAATAGAGGAGAATGCGGGAATTCTTGCCGGAGTCCTCCATAAGTTGCGTTCACGAATTTGGATGTATTTGAGAAAGCGAATTAAAGCGGAGAAGAAAGCGGATGCTTTGATCAAAATTTGGAATAGAAAGGTTGCCTGTCTTGCGAAATGTTCCCGAAGAAAGGATGTGTTTATCAGACTATGTATAGACGAATTCAACCGTGAATCGGGCTTGCTCAATATCGAATTAGAGGAGATAAATCAAATCGGGATGACAATCGGAATCGATAAAATAACCCTCATAGAACCTGTTATTTCCGGTGACGTATTTTCTAAAATTCCCGAAAGGGAAAAGACTCCGATTTTAGATATTCTCCGACGCTATTTTGTACCTCTGTATAATGCGGGATTAGGATTGACCTTTTTTGACCGGTCGTTGGATACCGAAGATCTCCACAGAAGATTTGTCGGGATTCATAAAAACCAAGATCCGGCGCTATTTCCGGGATTTTCTTCGGAAGACTTTTCGGATGTATATTATACTCTACTTGGCACTGATATCGCCTCGGATGAATATTTCGTGAAAGAGATCTTCGGACCGTTGCATGAAAAACTTCTCTCTCTTCAGCTTGTCAGAACTTCTTTACTTGACGGCGATATATTTCTTTCCGAATCTGAAATTCATGAAGTCCGTATTCTTATTCTCAATATTTTATCGAAAGCAGCTTTTCAATCGGCAGCCGGACCGGCTTTTCACATATTAGGAAGGGATCTCATTAAATCAGGTTTAGATGAGAGTCATCTTTCTTGTGTGTATGCTTTAGGATTCATGATGAGGTTGATTTCGTTGATTCGAACCGGAGTGGTCCGGAAAAATGTGGAATCGCTGATTGAAAACAACAAAAGGGTTTCTCTATTTCCCGAAGAAGAAAAGAGGATGCTCACGGACAAACTCTGCGCCTGCATAGCACAGACAATGTTGCTGCAGGGTTTTGCACAAATTTCCGGTATTCCTGAATTCTCTCCGCTATCGGATCAAATCCTAAATTACTGTCGGGAAAAATCGGGAATAGGAAGAAAGATAGAAATTCCTACTTTTAATGATATTCTTTCGGACAGATCGTTTATTGATTCTGTTAAAGCGTATTTAATCGGTAGATTGATTGAAAGCGATGTACCAAAAACAAATGCCGAGGCGATAGTAAAAAGGGGATTTTCCCAAGTGATCCTTTGTGTTCCGTTTAAAGAGATCAGTGAGTTTGTTTCTTCTTTGTCGGCGCATCTATATTTGGCGGGAATGCGAAATAAAGAACAGGCCAAAAACTTAGCCCGGGAAACCGGAAATCTTCTTTCAGAATTAGCACCGAAGGCTCTTCTTCAGGAAAAGAAATTGGCTTGGGGATTCTCTTTAAATCAGATAGATAAAACACTTTTATTGCAGGACAAGGTATTGGCCTATATTTTGACCGGATTTGAAGAGGAGACATACAAATCTGCCTATAAAAAAACCATAGAATCTCTTTTTGCAAAGATCGGTTCGGAAGAATCTGTGAATTTTTTATTATCAGACAACGAAAAGGACCGTCCTCCGGAGTTCATGAGAGAGGTATTGGTCCGGTTGGTACTTGGATTAAAAGAACAGGAGATTCGACTTGAAGATGCTTTGGAAATTTCAGAAAACACTTTAAAGTATCTTTTAAAATCGAAACAAGCTCTTCCCGGATTCATTTGTAATCCGATAAAAATAAAAATCCTCTACGCTTCCTTGGTAGAAATGTTCTCTCGTTTTAAATTGCCCCAACTCATCACCGAAGAGCTTTCGGCGAAGTTGTTGAGTAAATGCCGGGATTTCCGTGAGGAATTTCTCGAAGAGAATTTTGTCGATAGAGTTTTCACGGTTCTTAAAGAAGTCTTGAGCAGAAAAATTGCCGGTTTAGAATCGGCAATCGCTAAATATCAACAAGAACCTTTTGCTCTGCAAAAAGGTTTTTTTCAAGACGGACTTGTTTTTTCTAACGAGCTATTGCTTTCGACAGCAATCAATGAGGCTCTTGTTGCCTCGGGAATAGAAGAGGATAAGCGTGAGTTATTGGTCTCAAATGCTTTATCAGACTTTGCTCCGGAGAGCGATGAGCAGCTTATTACGAAGGAATGTGTGAAAGCAGGATTTTCCGAACGATTTTCCGGAGTATTGGCCGAAATTATCGGAGAAAAATTTTCGTATTTTTGTATCCCTTCTGAGGAAGCGGTTTTGGGGAATCAAAATTCTATGTCTCATAAAAATTTGGCCATTATGTATGTGGTTGATCGTATTTTGCATTCTAAAGCGTTCAAAATGAAGATGAATGAATCGGTTAAAGACCGAATTTTTGCTCTTGTTGAAAATGCCTTTCAAACTCCCGATGCCGGAGGTTCTCCGGAACAATTTTCCCGGACTCTTACAGCTCTTTTTGCGGATATTTCGGAGATAAATCCGGCAATGACGAAAGAGGCTATAGCAGAGTTGACTTTTCCTTCTCTTGTAAAAAAAGAGCTGTTTTTGCGCCATCTGCGATATCTGACGGGGCACTATCAAATATCAAATCCTGAAGAAGTAAAAGAAATCACCGATGAGTTATATCGGACCGGCGATGCCTTTGAAGGAAGAGAGGCTCTTTTAGAATCTTTAAAAGCATTGTTTAAAGAAAAAGGGATTTCCGAAGAAAAGATTCTCTTACTATTGAAATTTATCAATCCGGATATCTGCCTTGAAAATAGAGAGGATTTCGATATTGAAAATCTTAAAACAAATCTGTCGAATATAATGAAGGAAAAATTCAGCTCGGTTCTTTCCGAAGAAAAAACCGGGTATATTGCCGATTTATTTGTTACTACTCTTTTAGGGGATGATTCTTTTGTACAAATGATGGCAAATCAAATCGAAATTTTGATGCCGGAAACGACCTCAAAAAATTATAAAAAACTCCTCGTTCATATTATTTTAGAAAATATACAACACGCTACACAAACGAATTTTGATAATTTTACATTTAATGAAATGTTAACAGAAAACGGGAAGCATTTTTTGAAATTAATGCGAGAGGCTTTATTAAATAATTCGGGAATCGATGCCGGATATACAGACCGGACGATCGATCTGCAAATATAGTGAGGAATATATGGTACTTCCTATAGATCCAAGTATTTATCCGCTAAATCCTAACGGGCTTCCTATTGTCATTCCGGAAAATTTCCAAAAACCGAATGTAGGAACGTTACAATCTTTTCCGGGACTGCCTCCGCAGGAAAACTATGTGCCGCGTTTATCTCCTCCCGGTCGAATAGACATCATGACTTATTCTAAGATCGTCAACAACAGCATCGACAGACTGAAAGAGATGATCTATTACGCCGCTATTGTCAATCATGCGATTACAAAAAGGTTCTACCAAGGAAATGTAGTAACTGCCGAGTCTGCAACCGGTTCGTCTGCAGAAATTGCCAATCAGATTTTTGATACGCAGGTAGAAGACCCCAATTTCAAAAATTTTATAAATCAAGGGGTCAATGTCGACACTGCCGATATGAATAATGCGATCACTAATTTTATTCTGGGTCCGGATAATAACGAGATAGATGCTGAAAATCAAATCGTCGACAACCTAAATCAAGCCATGCAAAATTTTGCCCTTTTAGCAAATCCCTCTCCTTCGGATATTGCCGCCTTAAATGCTCTCCTCACAAGTTATAATAGTTATGCGGCAACAAGAAACAATGACATCAACAGCTACAACAATGCCGTCGATGTATACAATAATTCTGTCGGAATAGGCACGGTAAATCCGGACGGTTCAGTGACGTATCCTCCCGGATCGGTCAATGCGGGGATTCAGGCTTTTAATACTAAGTATCAGGGAACGGGAACATTTGCTCCCCTCCCTTTTTTCCAAACTTTAGAGCATAGAGATCTCTTGCCCGTACCGCTCCCTCTTGCAAATCCTAATCCGGTTTTGACGACGCAACTAAACGGAATCCTTGTCAATCCCTCTCCGATTACTGTTTCGGCATACAATGCATTCGAAGCGCTAAACAATGAACTGAATCAATCTCAATTATCCGCCCCTGATTTCGGAGGAAATGTCACTGCGAATGCAGCAATTAACAATTATAACCTAAATGCAGTTCCTTTAGAACAGGCGGCAGTAAATTCTTTGAATACTGCCATAGCGGCTTTTGGAAATCCTAATAATCCGGCTTACGGAAATTCCGCTCTTCTAAATGCTGCGGTCTCTACATACAATTCGAGCGTTCCGGCTCTAAATAATATCATTAACGATTTCAATACGGAAGCGGTCGGAGGATTCAATACTACGATCGGAAGTCGTCTCAATTCGGGAATAGCCGCTATTAATTCGTTATTGCCCACGGAAATACAATATGATCAGACTATTCTGACTCCGGTACCTCTTATGCCTGCATTTTCTCAAAGCTCTGTTCTTTTGAAAGCAATAACTCCTTATCCGACAATTGCTCAATACGAAGCTCCTCATATAAAAGGTAGGGGATTTCATCCGGTTCAACTCCCGGATGATTTTGATATAGATGATATCCCTCCCGGTTATGATCCTATATTGAATCCGGACGGAACAATCTCCATCAATCAATTTCTCCCCGTAACAGACATCCCCACCGATCCTCCGGCTTCGGTACCGGATCCTTATGCGGATATCAATTCCTTTTTCACCGGATTGAATTCTTCGATCGCTACATACAACACTTCAGTGGGAGATCCGACAAGTCCGGCTTCGGGAACAGAAAATGCCGCTATTGCCACATTAAACTCTGCCATTGCGACATGGAATTCGCAAACGACACACTCTTCTCAGGATCTTATCGACTTGCAAGATGCCATCACCTTTTATATCAACGAGGCTGCCATACTCGATGATGCGATAAACGGAGTAAATGCGCAGGTAAATATTTTTAACACAGATACCTCAGCACCGCCTGCACAAAATTTAGCGAATCTAAATCAACAAATTGGCCTGAACAATTTAACGCGTCAATATTATAATTTAGAGCCGATTCCTACTTACGGAGCAAAAGCGTTACGGAATCTGATGCCTTCTGCGCCGGTCATTCCTCCGGGGGCCGATCCGACTACTCTTTCGACATTCTCTCTGCTGCCAAAAAGGATTGATTATTCGACGGTTCCTCAGATGACGCAAGTGACTGTAGAGGCTTTTTATCTGTTTAATCAGGCAAGTGCAGTCAACTCCTCTGTAGAAAACAGTATCTTTACCACACTTCAGCAAACGCAAGATCCTAACTTTCAAGGATATCAATCTCTTCTTGAGGGAGCGGGCTCAATCCCGAATGTATACGATAACGTTTTAAATAATTACAATACCATGACTCTTCCCGATCCGGGAGGAATGCCTCCTATAGCGATATCCGGAGGAAATGTTCTTCTTGATCCTGCTACACAGCAGGCTGTAACGGATGATCTAACGGGGGCAATTAACCAAATTCCCCCTCTTTCCCAGGTAGCCTTACAACAAAAAATCGATCAATATAACAACTACTCGGCTTTGGTAAACACGGAAATCACAAATGCCAATGCGGCGATCGACAATCTCCGGACCAATATGGTCGGAGTCGCAGATCCTATGACAGGGAACTATCCTCCGGGGACTTTAAATGCTTTTGCGCAATCGTTCAATAATACATATGGAACCACGGGATTAGTAGGTCCGTTAAAAATTTTGGATTCTCTTCAGGATATTACCCTCATGCCTACGGCTCTTCCTCCTGCGGGTTCTCAGGTTATTATTGCAGGGCAACCGGAATCTCTGTACGGATTAGGTGCCTTATTAAATGCGGCAATTCAATCGATCAATCCGGGTGCCGGAAATCTTTCAGTCAATGCCATCAATGCGATCATTGCAAACTACAATATGCAGACGGGAAATCCAAGTTCACCGGCTCCGGAAACAGAAAACGGTATCATTCAGGGTCTCAATAATGCACTAAGCAATTTCAATAGCGATGTGGCTTCGGGAAATCCGGCTACAGACCCGAATCTCTATTTTCAGGCAATCGATACCTTGGATATTTTAGGGACTTCCGTTTACGATACAAACGCAAATATATTGGATAACGGCGGAATGCTAGGCCTGACCTCGGTAACCGGAATCAATGTCCTCAACGGACAAATTTCGAATTTCAATACAAATTCTCTCGGCACAATCAATAGCGGAGTCTCTTCGCTCCTCACTGAAATCAATAGTGCTCTTTCTCCTTTCTCCTTTTTAAATTTCTTTCCTTTAGCAAGTTTACAATCTCGGGCACAAATGCCGGAAGCTCCCGATACCTCTTCTCCGGTTCCGGGAGAGATCACTCCTCTTTTAGGTGACAGAACTTTATATCCTTCCGTCGGATTCAACTTAACTTTTCCGGATAGAGTCGCAACTACCCCAACCTCGATTCCTACCTATTTTTCGATAGTCGGAAATTCAAGTGACTTAACTAACTTAAACAACAATGTCTACCTTCCTTTAATCCAAGCCATCAACGCGTACAATAACTCTCTTGCTCCGGGACAGGGAACCGCCTATGAAAATAGCATACTGCAGCAACTCAATGCAGCAATCACCTCTTTCAATGCGGGAACAAGTACTTCTGATGACCTAAAAGAGGCGGTCTCGGAATATATTCAACAAATTTCAACGGATCCGGGGAATGTAAACGGAAATATCAATTCCCTGAATACGCAAATACAAAATTATAGAAATCTATTCGCAGCTGCCAACTCTTCTCTGACTTTTTGGGGACTGCCTGTTATCCCTTCCAATTTCAACATTCCTTTAAGAGATGCCATGCAATCTGCGCCTCTTCCTATCATAGCTTCGGGAAACACCTACGCATTATCAAGCTATACCCCTCATCAACCGCAACCTTTAACAAACAGAACAAATCAAACGTATCCGACAATGTTAGTACCGGGCAGCTCGGGTCCTACATTACAACCGGAGGAATTGTCTTTCTCTAATATCATGACGACCACTGCAGAACAAAATTTGTTCAACGGAATAATCTCAAACAGAACGGGATTCGCCAATGTGAGAGCTCTTTTGAAAAAAATAGAGAAATTTGCCGACTTTCAGGATTTTTTAAGAGGAAAACGGGTCGAGTATTCTAACTCCTTTAGAGAGCCGCAAAGAATTGCTTTATACCCTTCTGTATCTCCCGGATCTGTTGCTGCAGCTGCCATGGCCATAGGCCTCACATCACACAATTTCGAAGCTTTATTGCTGACTGACTTGTTCAGAAATGTGATGTCACGATTCCAGGCAGCCCAATCCGGAAACTCTCCGGGTCTGTTTCAAAGCCTGATTTTTGAATTGCTAAACAAAGTTTCCGTAGCATCCTTTACTCCGAGTTTATACAGAATAGGTGCCGATATCTCGTTCCCCTCTACAAGTTATAATTTAGGAAAATTTGATAACAGTCCTATCAGCCCGATTACGGCTCTGGGATTTCTGGAACAACTTCTCCAACTCGTAGGCTCCGACACAGTTTCAGGGGAAGTGGGAGAGGCTCTGGGATCGCGCACTCCGGGACCGATCATTGATGCAGTTTCAGCCGTGCTCAACGTTTCTCTACTTTCACATGGTCTGGTTGTTGTCAGCAACGCATTCGGATCAGGTGTTGCCGGAGGAATTTTAAATCAGGTATCAGCCCTGGGTTCCAACGCTTTTTTTAAAGACAATTTATTGCCCAAAGTGATTCTTTCCGATCAAATCCTTCAGGCGAGAATTCATACAGATGCTATCAACGACGGTGCCTTGCGGGATGCTATCCTGGCTGCAGCTACGGAAGACCAACTCATTCAGGCAGCCGAACTTGCGGACGATATAATCCAACAGGCAATTGAAGATGATGAAATAAACGATTCTATTATCCAAGATGATGAAATCGATGATGAAGACCTGCAAGATGAAATAGATGATGATCTTACCGATGCCGACACGGAAAGTGATCTGACTGCACAGGCCTTGATGGATGACTTAGAGCAGCGTGCCTTAGATTTTGACATTCAAAATGCAAGAACTTTGGCTTATCAGACGACGGCTGAGTTGGTCTCAAGAAATTATCTTATGTCCGAACTCAACCGCTCTGAGGTAGAACACCAATTAATTCAAAATCAAGTGATTGAAGATAATGCAGAACAAGATGAACTGAATAACTTTCTCCTCATCTCTTTTCTGGAAAACTTTGACAGGATACAAATTTCAGAAAACTCTCGTCGGGATGCTTTGGCTTCCGCTTTGCAAAATACATTTAATCTGACCCCTTCAGTTGCCGGATCTGTTGCGAATTCGATTACAATCAATACACCGACCATAACAGCCTCACCTCTCGATATTCCGGGTGTAAATACTGACGAAAGTGCCTTTAGAAATGCTTTATGGGATCGCATAGAGCAAAACATAGAGCAGTATGACATCAACAGAAGAGCTATCGTACAGGATGAACTAAAAAAAATCATTTTAGACGGAGATCATTCTCTAAGAAATCTATTGAATCGAAATATCAGCCGGATCAATGAACTCAATGACGAAAAAATAAGTCGACAACTTGCAGATGAATTAAGAGAGCGATTTTCCTCTGTTACAGAACCTTCCGTATTTTTAGCGCGATTGCAGGATCCTCTCTATTTCGGAATTTATTCACCTTCTTCCGGTCCGATGTACGAAGGAATCCGAAAAAATGACTTACATCATGGACAAAGCGGATTGGAAATTCAGGTTTAATTTCCGTATAATAAACCTCTGCTTTTTATCACCTCCGCCATCCACTCACATACTTTTTGAGTTTCCGCACGCTTAGCCGCATTTCTAGAAGTACTTATTGCCGGCACAAACGACAGGCAATCGCTACTGATTTCGGTAATATTTCTTATTATAATAGGAGCTATTTTGTCCCGAACTTCGTTTTGAAACACTACATCCTGATTTTTTATACTTTGAAAAAAATCCGTCGCGATGATCGTTGAAGGGGATAAGCCCGGAAATTCTCTTGTCTTTAAAAGATCACAAAAGGCTTTGAGACCTCTAGGCTTTATGTTCATCAAAAATATTGCATTTTGCTTGAATTCCCCTGCATGGAAGTGTATATCCAGAGGTGTTAACTTTTGATGATTATAAATAAGGATCAATGCCGATCTAAATACTCTTGTCAATGTTTTTGTCAAATCATCTTCATGAGTACCATCGAGATAAAACTCTATCTTTGTCGGAGGTTCAGTAATTTTTTCAGGTCTCATTTTGATCTCCGGAGTTAAATTAAGAAGTCTTTTTAACATTATCTCGAGTATTAAATCAATGGCTTTTCTTAAATTTCGTTGAATCAAAAAAAATGTTTTAATAAATTCTAAGTTGGAGTAAATATAGCATTCAAACGGAGAGGTCCTCTATGCTATGTCCTAAAAGTACAATTCCGAAAAAGATAGAAACAGACTCTTACTTACTCTGTACAGGTGAAACTGATTTAGAGCGTTTAACAATTTTAAATGACTTGTATAATCCTTCTTCCCTTGATTTTTTAAAAATAGAATCCGGAATGAAAATCCTGACTATAGGTTGTGGAGTCGGTTTACTGGAAATTGAATTGGCGAAGAAGGTCGGGGCGAAAGGAGAGATCACGGCAACGGATATAAGTTCCCTTCAACTTGCGATTGCTTTAGAAAATAAAGAAAAAGCTTCCGTTCCGAATCTTACTTTCAAAGAATTAGATGTGGCACAATTGAATTTGATTTCAGAACAATTCGATAGAGTACATTGTCGTTTTGTTCTTTCACATATGCCTTGGGAGTCAATCAAAAAATTATTGCCTCTACTCATGAGTAAGCTGACTTCCGGCGGAGCTTTAGTGCTTGAAGAGGTATCAAATATGGATTCTTTGGGATGTGAACCGTTTTCTGAAGCATATGAACTGTGGAAAACATTTGTACATATGCAATTTGATGTTCAAGGCTCTGATCATTCACCGGGCCGCCGGCTGTATGAATACTTACAAGAACAAGGGTATGACTTTGTATACCAAACTCATCAACCCAAACTGAAACAAAAAAGAGAGAAGAAGATTTTATCTTTAGGTATTCGATCTCTTGCCCCGGGATTTATAGAGAAAAAAAGAGCTTCATCCGAGCAAATTTTAGACGCAATGGAACAACTAAAAATACTTGAAGAGGATCCGAATATCATCCCCGTTTATACAGAGGTCTCTCAATTTTTCATAAAACGAAGTAAAGGTTGATTTTTTTAACCATTTTAACGATTCTAAAGGATACAAATAAAATTTGGATTCTATATGCCGTTCGAAGACTTCCGAGAATTTTTAACTGCTTTGCGCGACAAAGGAGAGCTCATTGAAGTTGATCGTCTTATTTCTTTGAATTTGGAAGTGGGAAAAGCTCTTCGTAAAAGTGCTGCACGCGCCGGACCGGCAATCATATTTAATAAAACCGGCACTCCTTATCCTCTGGTTGGCGGAGTCTATAATTCCCGGTCAAAAGCACTCATCGCTTTCGGGGCTACGGAAGAAAATGTCTTTGATAAAATCCTCAACGGTCTAAATCATCCTATTCCCCCGGTCTTAATCGAAAACGGGCCTTCCCAAGAAAATGTGATCACCGGTGAGAACATTGATTTATCTCAACTGCCCATACCGCTGTACAGTCCGGAGGATGGGGGAGCTTATATTACAGCGGGAATTGTTGTCAGCAGCGATCCTGATACCGATATAACGGATATAGGAAATTATCGCTTTCAGGTCATTGATAAGCAAACACTCTCATTTCTTGCACAGCCTAATCATCGTTTTGGCAAGCATATTGCCAAAGCACGAAAAAAGGGATTTAAAACATTTCATGCAGCACTGATTATTGCTGTCGATCCCATAATTGCTTATACCTGTCAATTTCAATTGACTGATGACACAAATGATTTTGATATTGCCGGGGGATT
>Ga0206889_1022_pt1 | contig 34390 bp, 26 predicted proteins | sample Alteio_BWOrgHeat_57_FD_153245 | JGI IMG/M metagenome (GOLD analysis project Ga0206889, IMG submission 153245) | Enriched cells from forest soil in Barre Woods Harvard Forest LTER site, Petersham, Massachusetts, United States - Alteio_BWOrgHeat_Nextera5 ... | reverse complement strand
CTCCAAACGCTGCGCGGATTCAATACCTCTTTCGCAAATACCTACAGAACGGTTATATTAACGACAAGTCACATAAAAAGCTTTTGCACTAAGTGCATCCTCTTCCTCTATAGTCAAATATCTCACTGTTCTGACTCCCTTATGACTCACCCCGATAATTTCATTCGTTGTAAATGAGTTACCTTTACGTACAAATGTAAAGGTTAACGTTCCCTCAGAAATCATTTCTTTTTGTTTTATATTGAATTGCGGCCGATTCACAATAGGAATAAGCTCTTGAACAACCCGTTTGTCTGTATATGTGGCTGAATAACTCCACCACCGGTGGCTCGCCTTCATATCGACATCATATTCAAACCTTTGAGAAATGATGCAGGTAGTCGATTTTGCAATTTTATGTGCCGTTTCGATGAACGATGTTAAATCGTTGCAATTTTCTTGTTTAGTCTCTCCGGCCTCAGTTACTTCAAAAACTTCTTCAACAACAACTTTCGGTGAGAAATAATCGGGTGAAACTGTTTCATCTTCAACATAGAGCTTATTCCAAAGTTCTATATATTTTTTTTGAACATCCGCAACGTACATAATATCCTCTGCTTGTTAATGTTAAAAATTATTTTAACTTACCAATGAAATATGTCAAAGCTTTTATTTATAAGTGCCGAGTCTCCACCCGATATCTTATAAAAAACGCTCAAAGTCATCTGTCACGAAGGGATTTATTTTTGATCGGCGGCTTTTTTAAGGCGTTCTCGAATACTTTTCCATAGACCGACATCGGGAAAATCCATATCGACACCGACATCATTGATTCCTTCCGAGTCAAGGGTCCGCAAGAGATTGTAGAGGCCGGCGGCGACAGATTCCGGTTCATCGAGAGATCCCAGAAGAAAAACTCTCATTGTTTTGGGGTAGTTTCTTTCTTTGAATCCGAGAATATTACAGCAATTTTCCGGAATATTTTTTTCGAGATACATCGTTGCCAAAGGGGCATAGTGACGATAATTCTGACCCGGACATAAAGGACCGGCGCCTGATTGTTTAGCGACGACCATCGGAGTATACCCGAGGTATTCTTGAAAATTTTCTGCGGGAATAGTCCCTAAACGTCCCATGTGCCATTTATTGTCTAAAAAAATGAGGATAGTGGATTCCAGTCCGAAATTCGAATTGCCACCGTCAATGACAGGAAAATTTTCGCCGAAATCGTGTTCTACATGCTCGGCTTTTGTGGAAGAGGGTTTCCCTGAAAGGTTTGCTGAAGGCATTACAAGCGGCCCTGTGAGAGCAAGAAGTTTTAAAACTTCCGGATGATTGGGAATACGGAATGCCACGGTGGATAGACCTGCCCGTACAGTTGTCGGGATTTTTTCCGGAATGCAGGGAATCACCAAAGTGAGAGGACCCGGCCAAAATGTTTTGGCGAGCAGTTCAAATTTTTCGGGAAAATCAGTTGTGAGATTTCGAATTTGCTCTATGTCAGCTACGTGGACGATAAGCGGATTATCCTGTGGTCGTTTTTTGAGGGCAAAAATTTTCCGAATTGCCTCTTCATGTAAAAGAGGAGCTGCCAATCCGTAGACAGTTTCCGTAGGGACTCCGACAGGATGCCCTTGAAGTAGAATTTCAGCAGCTTGAGTGACAGATACTTTCATCAGGGTTTAAGGAGTTGGATGATTTGTAAAAGAGAGGCGATAAACAGGTCAATTTCTTCCTTAGTATTGTAAAGACCGAAAGAAATCCTGACAGTACCCTCAAGACCGAAGCGCCTCATGGCAGGTTGTGCGCAGTGATGGCCTGTTCTTACGGCAATCCCTTTTAAGTCCAGCATCGTACCGATATCAAGAGAGTGAATCCCCGCCACAACGAAACTGATGATGGCCCCTTTTTGCTTGGCAGTTCCTACAATGCGCAATCCGGCAATCTTCGTCATTTTTTCGGTGGCATAGCGGAGAAGATCCTGTTCGTGCTTTTCGATTGTGGGAAGACCGATTTCATTCAGGTAATCGATTGCGGCACCCAGTCCCATCACCTCTACAATCATGGGAGTGCCCGCTTCAAATTTGAGAGGAAGTACATTGTAAGTTGTTTTTTTGAAGGTCACCTCTTTGATCATGTCTCCGCCGCCCTGATAAGGAGGCATGGCATCCAGCAATTCTTTTTTTCCGTAGAGAATCCCTATGCCTGTAGGACCGTAAAGTTTGTGTCCGGAGAATACATAGAAATCACATTGCAGATCTCGCACATCGACTTTCATGTGAGGAGCGGCTTGTGCACCGTCTATGAGGACTTTTGCACCGACGTTATGTGCTTTTGCGATGATTTCTTTTACGGGATGAAGAGTGCCGATAGCGTTGGAGATATGAGCAAGGGCGACAATTTTTGTTTTAGGTGAAAGAAGTTTTTCGTATTCTTCTATGATCAGTTCTCCCGCGTCATTGACCGGAATTACTTTTAATCCGGCTCCCCGCTCTTCGCACATCATTTGCCAAGGGACAAGATTGGAGTGGTGTTCGATTTCGGTGATCAAAACTTCATCGCCCGGATTGACAAAAGTTTTTCCGAATGAAGTGGCGACGAGGTTGATCGATTCGGTGGTCCCTCTTGTGAAGATAATTTCTTCCGAAAGTTCTGCATTGAGAAATTTGACGATTTTTTCCCGGATTTTCGAATACTGTTCAGTAGACCGGACAGCGAGTTCATAGACAGCACGGTGAACCGTTCCGTATTCATTTCGCATGAAATCGGCCATCCGGTCTATCATTACATCCGGTTTTTGCGCAGTAGCGGCCGTATCGAAATAAATCAAAGGTTTGCCGTGCATTGTTCTGCGAAGTCCGGGAAAATTTTTTCTTATATCCGAAACATCGAAGTGTACCATTGTCCGTTCCTCATTTATTTAACTTAACGTATATAATTTTGTGCTTTATCTGTCAGTTTTTTTGCAAGGGAAGGGAGGCGAATTCTATTGATCACCTCTTGACAGTAGGCAAAAACAAGAAGATTTGTCGCTATCATAGGGGAAAGACCTCTTGATAACAGATAAAAAAACTGTTCTCTATCCGGACGACCGACGGTAGAACCGTGAGAAGCTTTTACATCGTCAGCAAAAATTTCCAAATTCGGTTTACTGTCGGCATGAGCTCTTTCGCTTAAAAGTAAATTGTTATTCAACTGAAAAGCGTCGGTTTTTTGTGCAGCCTGTCTGACAAATATTTTTCCTTCAAAACTACTTTTGCTTACGTCTCGAAGAACCCCTTTAAACAGCTGTCTCGAATTACAATTAGGAGCACGATGATCCATGAGTACATTGATATGAGACTCTCTTTTATCGTACAGCATCCACACACCGTCGAGTTCGGCAGAAGATCCTTCCTGAGATAAAATGACATGATAATCGTTGCGATAGGTATAGGAACCTTCGTTAATATTGATCGATTGGAAACGGCTGTTGCGTTTGAGATCTGCACGTACTGCATCGAAATGCCAATTTCCTTCTCTTTGATTCGTAACGTCTTCTGTATAAAGGACTTTTGAATTCTCCTCTAAGGAAAAATCGATCAGCCTGTTGATCAGGCACTCTCCGTCCGAAAGTAACTCTAAAGAAGAATAGAGAGTAATTTCCGAGCTTTTTCCGGCAAACACCTGTATTCTCGGAGTGATCATCGACAAGTCATCCGGAGTATTGACAATATGGATGAATTGCACAGGTTGTTCCACGATAGTATTCGGAGGGATGTATAGGAACAATCCCTTGGCATGAATAGCCCCGTTAAGAGCCGCAAAAGCATCGACCTCTTCCTGTATTGCCTTTTCACGATTGTTGCTTAAAAATGCTCCGTAAGTACGCGTTGCCTCTGCCAAATCCATCACGACAACATTTTCGGGAATTTTTTCGGAAGAAGATAAATCTTCGCGGTATTCTCCGTTCACAAAAGTAAAATAAGCACCTTGGCATTCAGGATACACATAAGCTGAAATATCCGATTCCGATAAATTTATTGAAGAAGGCACACTGTATTTTTTTGAAAAAAGTTGTCTTAAACGCACATATTGATAGACTTCCGTTCGTTTTGTCGGAAGGCCTATTGCAAGAAAATGCTCTAAGGATTTTTTTCTGGCTTTTTGTAAAGAATCCCCGTTTCCGCTAGCTAACTCATAAATTTTTTCTAACATCATCCGGAAATCATCTGCTTGTGAACAATCCTGTGTCATCATTCAGCAACTCCCTCCCGAATTTTCGATTCTGTCTCTAGTCGATCATACCCTTTATTTTCTAATTCCAAAGCAAGTTCGGGACCGCCTGATTCGACGATACGTCCGTCTATCATGACGTGTACATAATGAGGTTTGATATAGTTGAGAAGTCTTTGATAATGGGTGATCAGAATTAAAGAGACATCCGGATTCATCAATTTCAGCACGCCGTCTGCCACAATACGCATCGCATCGATATCCAATCCTGAATCGGTTTCATCCAGAATAGATAAACGGGGTTTTAAAACCGCCATTTGTAGAATTTCGTTCCTTTTTTTCTCTCCGCCGGAAAATCCCTCGTTCAGATTTCGATACATAAATTCCGGTTTGATATCCATGGAGGCAATGATCTCTTTTAGGATATTTTCAAATTCTTCGGAAGAGACCTCTCTTTCACCGCGCGCTTTCCTTTGAGAATTATAGGCAATTTCCAAAAAGCGTACATTGGAGACTCCGGAAATTTCTAAGGGATATTGAAAGCTCATAAACAATCCGTTATGACTCCGCTCTTCCGGTTCCGTTTCTAACAGATTTTGGTCTAAAAATTGTACTTCGCCGTCGAGAATTTCATAAGCCGGGTGTCCTGCCAGAATTTTTGCAAGGGTAGATTTTCCGGCGCCGTTAGGACCCATGATCGCATGAATTTCTCCGGGATATACGGTAAGATTGACACCGTCGAGAATTTTATTGCCTTCGATGGCGGCAGATAAATTTTTGATTTCGATAAGGGGTTGTTTTTTCATAGATTAACCTACAGAATGTTCTAGTTTTAATGCTAACAGCTTTTTTGCCTCGGCAGCAAATTCAAGAGGCAATTCACGAATCACCTCTTTACAGAAACCGTTGACAATCATATTAATGGCATCTTCCGCAGAAATTCCGCGCGATTGCAGATAAAAAATTTGCTCTTCATTCATTTTAGAAGTGGATGCTTCATGTTCAATTTCGCTACTGTTATTTCCTACTTCTATGTACGGGAATGTATTGGCAGAACATTTGTCTCCGACAAGCATGGAATCACACTGAGTATAATTTCTTGCTCCGGTAGCTTTCGGAGCGATTTTCACAAGACCCCGATAATTATTCGTCGACAGATCAGCTGAAATCCCCTTAGAAATAATTGTAGAGGTTGTATTTTTACCTAAATGAATCATCTTGGTTCCGGTATCCGCCTGCATTCTGCCGTTTGTGAGAGCAACAGAATAAAATTCACCTACAGAATTATCTCCCTGAAGAATACAGCTTGGATATTTCCAGGTGATGGCAGCGCCCACTTCGACTTGCGTCCAGCATATTTTGGAGTTTTTTCCTGCACATTTGCCCCGTTTAGTCACAAAATTGTAGACACCCCCCAATCCTGTTTTCGGATCACCTGAGTACCAGTTTTGTACTGTAGCGTATTTAATTTGGGCATTATCTAAAGCGATCAGTTCCACTACAGCAGCGTGGAGCTGATTCGTACTGAATGCAGGAGCTGTACATCCCTCCAGATAGCTGACAAAAGAGCCCTCTTCCGCGATGATGAGTGTGCGTTCAAACTGTCCTGTTTCCCGGTCATTGATACGAAAATAGGTGGACAGTTCCATAGGGCTGTGAACACCTTTAGGAATATAGACAAAAGAGCCGTCGGAAAAAACCGCTGAATTCAAAGCGGCAAAGAAATTATCGCCTATCGGCACTACGCTTCCTAAGTATTTCTCTACCAATTCCGGATATTTATGGACGGCTTCGGAAATCGAGCATAGGACTACGCCTGCATCATCCAATTTTTTTTTGAATGTTGTACCGATAGAGACAGAATCAAACACCATATCGACGGCCACATTTGTCAGCCGTTTCTGCTCATCGACCGGGATGCCCAATCTTTCAAAAGTTTTCAGAATTTCGGGATCCACCTGATCTAAGCCGGTCAATTTATTTTTTGTTTTAGGAGCGGAGTAATAATGAATATTTTGATAGTCAATAGGAGGGTAATGCACATTGGCCCAATGAGGTTCTTCCATCTCCAACCATTTTCGATAGGCTTTCAATCGAAAATTCAAAAGAAATTCAGGCTCGCCCTTTCTTCGGGAAATCTCCCGAACAATCTCCTCATTCAGCCCTTTTTCCAGTCGATCGGACTCTACTTCCGTAACAAATCCATATTTGTATTCGCTGCTGCCGAAGGTATTTTCTTCCGTCACAAGCCTTCTCCCTAAAATATTTTATAAGACAAACCAACATCATACCTTATAGCCGGATATAATTCATCCGGAAATTTGCTCTCAAACATGGAAAACCGGTATACTGACATAACCGACTTGTATAAAAATTTTTGAAAAAAACCCTGTTTAACCGATAAAACAAATAAAATATTATGACATCAAAAATCCGCGTCCTCGATGAACACACGATCAATCAGATTGCTGCAGGAGAAGTGATAGAAAATCCGGCTTCCGTCGTAAAGGAATTGGTAGACAACTCTATAGATGCCGGCGCTACCGAAATCACGGTGGAAATCCAATGCGGCGGCAGACAACTGATCCGGATCATCGACAACGGCTCCGGCATGTCTTCCGATGATGCCGTCCTTTCTTTTGAAAGACACGCCACCTCAAAAATCAAGACTCCCGATGACATCGCCCGGATCTATTCGATGGGCTTTCGAGGGGAGGCCGTTCCTTCTATTGCGTCGATTTCAAAATACACTCTCATGACAGCTCCTCACAGTCCGGAATCTAAAGGGACTATGGTGATTATGGAAGGGGGGAAAATGATAAAAATTTGCGAAGTCATTTGCTCTCTCGGTACAACTGTAGAGGTGAAATCTTTATTTTTTAATATCCCCGTCAGAAAAAAATTTCAACGTTCTCCCTCTTTTGACAGCATGGAAATTTTGAAAACCGTAACAAAATTTGCCTTGGCACATCCTGAAATAAAATTCACCCTTACAGATAACGGTCAGGCAATATTATTGGGAAAAAAGCCTTTATCAGATGACAGAGAAAGTAGATTTGCAGAGCGTATTATCGATATTTTAGGGAATGATTTTTTAGAAAAATGTTCCTATATTGAAAATTGTACGGAAGACTACCAAATAACCGGATATATCGGACTTCCCGGATTCACCAAACATAATCGTACGGGGCAGTATTTGTTCATTAACAAAAGACCGGTTTTTTCTCATTTGGTCCACAATGCTATAAGAGAAGGATTCGGCACGACACTCCCTCAAGGAAAGCATCCGCAATTTGTGTTGCATATCGATATGTCGGGAGATTTAGTGGATATCAATGTCCATCCACAAAAAAAAGAGGTCCGTTTAAGACAGGAACAGGAGCTGAAAAAAGCTTTGATAAAAGCTGTCGATGAAGCGCTTCATAAATCCGGCATTGCTCCGGTCATGCTGCAAAATCCTTATCCTGAAGAGACGCCTGAATGCGAAAATACAAATGAAACGTTTGCCGGATTTTCTTTAAATCCTGATATTTTCCTCATATCAGAATCTCGGAATAATGCACCTTCTTTTTTTGAACAATTTCCCGATTGTGCCCCTGTAATTGAAATGCAGCCTGAAAATCCTGTACCAAAACATTCCGGAGAATCTTTTTCTTTTACGCCGCCCTCTATAAAACCGAGAATTATTGCTGTTATTCCGGGATATATCGTATTAGATCCCCTCTCTTTGGGAGGGAAATTTTCCGAAGGTCTTTGTTTGGCAGATCAAAAAGCCGTACATTCGAGAATTATTTTTGAAAAGATATGTAGAGAAAAAACCGATACTCCTCTTGAAATTCAAACTCTACTCATTCCTCATAAATTAGAAGTGACTCCGGAAGAAGCTGCCGGCATACTTTTTTCTATGGATAAACTTCTTGCAACAGGAATACAAATCAAACAATTCGGCAATACTTGTTTTCTCATAGAAGGAGTCCCTTCCGCTTTGAGCAATATAGACATCGTTTCCTTTACCCGCAATCTTGCAACCGAATTTCAGGAAGATTCCGATGCTTCTTCCGGAGGGAAAGACAAAGCTATGGCATCCGTTGCAAGTCGATTCTCTATGTCCGGTAAGACTACATTACATATGTCGGAAGCACAAATTCTAATGAATCGACTATTTCTTTGCCGCCATCCTTACTTGTGTCCTTTCGGGAAACCGACTATCATTACAATAGGCATCAATGAATTGGCTAAATATTTTCGCGTGATTTAATAAATAGGAGCTACAATGAATTATAAAAACAGAATAAAAAAACTCCGAACCATTTTCGAAAAAGCAGGATGTGACGGATTCATTGTAGACAATCCGCTCAATATTTTTTATCTGACAGGACAACAGCTTTCTACAGGCACTCTTTTGATCACAAAAAAAAGCTGCCGTCTTATCATCGACAGCAGATATTATGAATCATGCAAAAACGTTTGCCCTTTTCCTGTTCTCCTTCAGGCAGGAGATCCCCTTTCTCAAATTTTAGAGGTCAAAGGATTCTGTGAAATAACACATCTCGGATTCGATAGCCAAAACACTTCCTATGATAAATATCTTTCTTATAAAGCTATACTCAAAAAGAAATCGATTAAATTTATCGGAATAAAAAATCCGGTGCTTGAACTTCGCTCTATCAAAGAACCGGAAGAAATTGAACTTCTGGAAAAAGCGGCAAATTTAGGTTCTGAAGGATTCGATTATGTCTGCTCGATCCTCAAACCGGGAATCACAGAAGAGGAAGTTGCGCGTGAACTCGAAATTTTTTGGAAAAGAAGGGGAAGTCGCGGTCTCGCATTTGAATCTATCATCGCTTTCGGAAAAAACAGCTCAATGCCACACTATAGACCTAAAAATGTTCCGCTTAAAAAAGGGGATCCGGTTCTTGTTGACATAGGAGTAAATCTTAATCACTATCATTCGGATATGACCAGAGTCCCTTTTTTCGGAAAGCCTTCAAAAAAAATGCAGGAAATATACGCAATCGTTCTTGAAGCACAGTTGGAAGCACTTGCATTATGTAAACCGGGCGCCCGGATTGCCGATATCGATGCGAAATCACGTGAAGTGATGGAACGGTATGGATATGCTAAGTATTTCACTCACGGATTAGGACATGGAGTCGGTTTGGAAATCCATGAACTCCCTGTTGTTAAAACGAAAAATCCGGTCATTTTACAAGAGGGTATGATCATTACCATTGAACCGGGTCTCTATTTGGCAGGAGAAGGGGGAGTAAGAATTGAAGACACCATAGTTCTCACCAAAAAAGGATATTCTATTCTAACCAAAGTACCGAAAGACCTCCTGATACTTTCCTAAGAGGAAATTAAGGTGCGCAGCGTTTGGAGTGCGGTGACTTGTCACCGCTTTGTCCTCGCATCGACTTGTCGATGCGTTGTAAACAATGTTTTGTGTTTAAAGATATTCAGAAATTCGTTCAGATTTTAGTCTTTAAATTTTTAAAAAACGCCTCGACAAGTCGAGTCGAGGGCAAAGCGGTGACAAGTCACCGCACTCCAAACGCTGCGCGTAATAAATTCTTCTTAGGTGGTTAGAAATCGATATTGAATCCGACATCTACAATGCCGGTATTGATCGACTCATCAAATCTAAGATAACGCCCTTCTATCAATAATGCGGCGTTCATGCAGCTGATACAAGATAAAGTATAGGATAACCCTCCGATGATCTGATAGGCAACTCCCCACTCCGAATGATGCACATCAAACATTCCCGGAATTATAAGCCTACAGTGTTCGTTTCCGAATCCGATTCCGGATCCAAAATAAGGGCTGAATCCGCCCGGAAGATTGCCTGTGACAAATAAATTGCCAAAAAATGCAATTTCCCTTACATGACCCCCTATTTTAAAATTCCCTTCTATTGTTTTTACATGAGAAAAAGAATTTTGAAGAAACATTCCTTCGACTTCACATTCAAAACGGAGCGGATCGTAATACAGGAACGGAGTTCCTGCAGCGAGTCCTGCTGCGATTCCCGGTTTATAGCATAAATCCGTCTCATTCATCCTATTCCCGCAAAAAGAAGCTCCGCACCATGGTTTAAGGTAAAAAGGGATCCCCTTTTTACAACAAATTTCGGGCACGATTTCTCCGAATGCAAAATTTGCGGATATTCCCGTTAACAATAATGCTGCTAATAAAAAAATTCTCATTTAAATCCCATTTCCTTTCTAAGTTTCGGAACAAAACGCAATATAGCGTCTCCTGCCGGAGTTTCGTGATTAAAAGAATCTTTCCAAGTAAGGCATACATCTGCGGGTGTTCCCCATGTCATTCTTCTTGGAATTTTAAAATTGTATAAATAATATTCGTCTCGGGTCCAATAATGGTTACATTGAATTTCTTCTACAGGAACGGTGACATCATGGTAACCCTCTAAAAAGGATTGTGTATGGCATCCCCCTAAAATATTCGGATTGACCCGATTCGGCCTCACGATTGATTTCCACATCCCGTTTATATATCCTTCATTGAGGACAAGAGTTTCGATCATGGTTTTATTTTTAGGAATTTTTTTGACATAAGAAGTTCCAAACATAACCCAAAGGACACGAAGTCCTCCGATTGTATCATTTTCATATTTTGCGAGATATTCGGTTAAAGAATCATCGGTTCGGGGCACTAAAAACTCATCGGAATCGATGACAGCCAGCCATTTCACCCTATCTGCGACAGCGATTTGAATAGCCTCTGCATAGGCGCAGCATTGAACAGCGTTCCAACTCGGGACATCGTTACTTGCGTGGGGATATTCTATCAGTCGAACCCATCCTTTTTTAATATAAGGTTCGAGTACTTTTTTATAATTGTCAGTGCTTAAATTGTTATAGAGGTAAAAACGCTCTACTCCCAGCATGTGATGATATTCGATCCATTCTTTAAGATAGGGAGCTTCATTTTTGAAAATCAGCACTACACCCAATTGATAGTCAGCTTCTGCTTCAAGTTGCACTCTTATATCAGGTATTTGAAAAAGATTTGCTACTCCTCCGCTTACAGAGCTGCCAAGAAGGGTAAAAAAAAGAAATATTGTATATATATATGCCATATTGCTCCGACTCATTCTAAGAAAAGAGTCAATCATAAATAGTTCAAATGAAATACTCAATAAAAAAATATACATTTTTTTATTGTATAGAATATTATTGAAATTGAATGAGGAGGTCAATCTATGTTTCTTAAACCAAGTGATTCATATTTACTGAGCTCGAATGTCCCCCCTAATATAATGGATGCTGCTAAAGACTATTGGCAGATGATCATTGAAAACAATAATCTCGGACTTTCCGACCGGCTTTCTCCGGAGGTAAGTACAGAATATTATGAAGGAGTCACTTCAAATCAAAATCCTAAGTACATCCTAAGCGGCAAATATACTGCGATGAAAGGCATTATGGCCATCAGAAAATTTGCTAAAAAACCGGGTTTCGGAGTGAAACTGGCTCTCTTAACTGATGCTGCTTCCATGAATGCATTTTTAGTGATGGCTACAGGAAAAGATTTTACCGTGAACCTGTCTGTGAATCCGCATCATCCGCAAAAAATTTCTTACGGAATTCAAATATGGAGTTGGACTATAGAACATCAAAAAACACTACTCGTTGCCGGAAAATTTTTCAAACTCGATAAAACATCCGAAGAGGATTTTTCAATCGAGGGAATTCCTACAAAAAAGAAACTGGATGAGCTCCTGTATCCGCCTATGATATTCTTTGATAACGCAACTCCCCCTCGTAGATGCATTCTTTTATAATAAATTTACTTTAGATTGCTATTAAGAAGCTTTTGCTGCATTTTTTATTCGTCTGTTTCTTTCTTTTATCTCTCTCCATTTACCGATGATTTGTGTGGCGAGAGGAATTGTATCTTTTCCGTAGGCACCGTAGCGCAAATAAATAACCACCACTAATTCAGGTTTTCCGAATTTATCTTTAAAAATAAACGTTTTTTCTTTTGGATCGTTATTTTCAAAAGAAATGCCACCGAACCAAAGATGATTATATTTATTTGTTCCTTGTTTAATATCGAGATCGATACTTTCCACAGACTCTGCCGTGCTTGTTTTTCCTGCAAGATCGGAACAGTATGTGACAAAATCTCCGATAGCTTCAGGATGATTCTTATATAAAGCCTGAAGACTTCCTATCGCCAATTGTCCCGAACGTTCTACCACACGTTTCATCCCCTCCAGAAGGATTCTACGAACCTGATCCGGTAAAAAAAGTTCCCGCTTGATGATTGTAGGATAAGCCCGGATGACACTTTTATCTGTTTGCGCATTGGCAGCGGTAAAAAGGGGGAAATCCAGTCCTACAGAAGAATAGCTTTCCCGGTATTTAAAGGGGGGGCTAAATTGAAATATTTCATCCCTTTCAGGAAGTTTCCCGACTGATAAATGGATAATTTTCGGCTGCAATACTTTGCCGCCGTTTGCAATAGCCGAAAGCATCACGGCCGTTTGTAACGGAGTCACAACTAATGTATGTTGTCCGATTGACATCGAGTACAATCCCGTTTTATTTTCTTTCAGATCATCGGGAACTTTTCCTGTAATTTCCATCGGTAAATCGATACCTGTTTTATCTCCGTAGCTAAATTTTCGAGCGGCGTCGGCGAGATCTTCTATATCCGAAAAAACATCTCCTGCAAGGAGGGCAAAATAAGGATTACTTGAACGCTCGAGAGCTGTGACGATATCGAGCTTTCCGATATTGGTAGAGAGACTCCTTGGAATTCTTCCACCCTTATAATAGCGGGGAATCGGTTTTCCCGTATCATGAGATCCGACAAATTCTTCTTTTCCCACTTTGTAGTATTTATCCTCTATTGTGAGAGGGTTGAGTTTTGCAATGCCGATATTGGGATCATTAAATTTATTATATCTTTGAATGAGACCTTCATATGCCGTTACGATTTTAAAGATAGATCCCAGAGTAGTTGCCTGTCGATATGCATGTGATCTGGCATATCCGTAGCCATATACAGGATAAAATCCTGTTGCCAGGTGCCTTTCCAGATGTACACCGTTTTTCTTTTTAAGATGAGGATAGCGACCGTAAAGAGGTCTGTCGAGGTCATTAAATGACCGTAAACTTTGTAAGTATTCAATGACAACATCGATATCGTATTCTTTCATGATGCGTGTCAGATGCCGATACGATTTTACCCACGGAAGTGCGCTGTGAGCTCCGCTTTGCAATTCTTTATACCAGGTCAAAAAATATTCTATGTATGGCTGCAGATTTTCATCCGGATGAAATTCCATCCATTTTCCCGTGAGAATTACGGAGAGAAATTGCCATTTATATCTGGCTTGAAATGCTTCAAAAAGTTTTTTTTCTTTTTTATCAATATAGTCGATATAGGGTTTCGGATAACTTTTTTCATCTTTCTCGATCATTCTTTTTTTTCTTAAATATTCCTTTTCATTTTCCTCGCGCCATTGACGGAAATATATATCATGAAAAAGAGTTTTGGTGTGTTCTTCCACCACCTGACTTATGGTAGAAAAAGCAGCCCCTGCATTACGGTAAGAAGATATAGATTGTTTTCCTACCCGATCAATCACATTTTGTGAAAAGAAATCTGCCCCTGCAACCATACGACAAAGGTCAAAAAAAAGGACTTTGTCATAATTTGAAGGGATTTCGCTAAAAAATTTATGCAATTTTTTTTTGATAGCCCATACTTTTGCTTGATTTCTTTCTATCTTTTCTAATAAACGATCACCGGTGACGGCGCCGACAGAGCCGGCATACTTTTGGTGTCCCTCTTCTGAATAGAGTGTATTGAACAGATGATAGATACATTCCGGTTCCGTTAAAACAATTAATTCCTGTAAAAGCAGTTGTAGCTGCACAATATCACGTACTGAAGAATATTTTTTGAATACGGATACGATAGGATTATTTTCCGGTAAAACTCGAGACAGATATTCATTCCAATCCAAAAATATTTCTTCCTGTACAACACCGAATTTATTGTTGTACACCTCTCTTTCTAATGAGCGCTTTTGATCCCAAATTTCACCTAAATACCCCTCCGTTTCAAACCAGCAGGTGATATTCGATTGTTTTTTTTGTTTTTCTTCCGGATTTGCGCAGGGGACAAAATCATTGGAATCGAATCGCGGATAAGACGCCAGAGTCAGAACTTCTCCTGTTTCAGGCTCCATGACTACGATGGCGCCTCCTTTAATCCACGGCTCTCTCGGACGGGAGTCGTCGGTAATTCCGGAGAGTCGGGGTTTTCTGATTTTTTCATTTTTTATAAGAAGCTCTTCGGCAAATTCCTGCAATTCTGACGATATAGTCAGCAGCATCCGCTGCCCTGCAATAGGCTCTCTTCCTCCGGGAAGCTCCAATAAAAAATTCCCCCTCGCATCGGAAAAATAGCTTTTTTTTCCTTGGAATCCCCGCATTTCCTCTTCGAATTGCCCTTCTACACCGCTTTTTCCGATATAGTCGTTGATATTATAAGCCTTTTCTTCGAGATCGCCTAATCGCCTTTTCACCTCTTCGTAAGTTTCCAATCCGGGGGGCAATTCCGGATATTTTCCTTCTTCCATAAGAACAAGGAAATCTCTCAGCGAATGAATTTCCCGAATGACCTTTTCATATTCTTCTCTGTTGATAGCTCCCATGTATCCCAAAATATTGGAAGCCACCTTTCCCTGAGGGTAGTGCCTTTTGGGATATCTTCGCACATGGATACCCGGCCAATCTTTTTCCAACATTTTTAATCTATAATATTCTTTCTCGGAAATATCCTCTTTGATTACGTAAGGCATATGTCCGTATAGAGTCACTTTTGCATGAATCAGATCGATAAGGCGTTGAGAATCGAGCTGTAGCTCTGCTGCCAATAAATCGGCTAAATTTGCGATATATTCTTTTCTTTGCAGAACACGGACTTTTTTTCCTGAAGAATCTTTTTTCCATGATACAGAGGGGATTTCTCTGATTTGAGAATACAAGAGTGCGGCCTGATATTGTACTTTGTTGACAGCCAACGGGATATTGAAACGATCGCGAATGGTGGCTCTTTTGGCCGGTTCAAGGATAGTCCGTGTTTGAGGTCGCCGCGATTTTTCTAATCGATCTTCATATTGTATGACCCCAAGGTGCCAACAGCGAAGGCCTATCATGACCAATGCTAAAAGAATTAAATTGAGGATTCTGTTTGCTTTTGCAGGGATATTGAAGTTATTGGTGCGAGGATTATGTTGACGGGAAGAATCTCTTCTTGAGGCCACAACGGATCCTTTTTTTATGCAGAATCATCTTTGGATAATAACGATACGTACTTTAAAAATTGACGAAAATATCTTCTTTCCGGATCGATTTCGCCGAGATCATCTCTTTTATAATGATGCTGTCGGATAGCAATAATCTTTTTTTCGGGAAATATTGTCAAATATTGCCCTAAATATCCTACTGCCGAAAAAAAATCAGGGTCTTCGTTAACCCAAAAAAGGAATCCGCATCCTGTATACTGAGGGAATGTCCCTTTATCGAGGAATCCTGAAGGGGTAATAGAGGCATTAAGCCACTCTTCACTAAGCAATCGTTTTCCTTTCCACATTCCTTTATCGAGAAGAAATTGCCCTACTTTCAATAAATCATCCGCTTTCATATGCAGTCCGCACGCACCAAGAGAGTTATTTGCGTTGTCACAATCCCATATATAATCGGAAATTTCTAAAGGAGCAAATAATTTTTCACGCAGAAACTCTTCTGCCTGTACTCCGGAAACTTTAAAAATGATAGCTGCCAGTAAATTTACCGCATGATTATTATAAGCAAATACTGTTCCCGGCTCATGAATAATTTCTTTAGAATATGCATACTCTATACAATTTTCCGGCGCGCTAATTTCGGATAGAACACAAGAAGGGTCAATACCGGATGTATGGGTCAACAGATGCCGAACAGTTATCTCTTTTCTTTTTCCCTTGTTCCAACCCGGCAGAAAATCAGACACGGGCCTGTCGACGGAAATTTTCCCGTCATCATAGAGGAAGCCTATACCCAAACTTACAAAACTTTTAGTGATCGACCAAACCGGAATTTTTTCCGGAGTATTGGTGCTGTACATTTGATAGAGAATTTTTCCGTCTTTTTGAATGATGACAGCATCGCTAAAATGACTTTTGGCCTCTTCATGAATCAGATCGATAACAGAAGGTGAGTTTGTATAGGCCGAACTGAAAATAAAAGAGAATAAAATGAGAGAGAGTTTAAACGATTTTTTTAACATTTTACATGAGCTCATATGAATAAAAACGACCTTTAATCTAACAATTCAGCTCATTTTATACAATCCCCCTCTTTTTTAGAGAGCAGATAACGTACAGATTTGAGGATTGAGTAAATGATAAAGGGCTACAAGATTTCCTTGCGCATCCTTTTGCGAAGAAACTTTAAATACTCCCGTCAATTCTACGACTTGAGAAGCCCGGCAGCCGACAATTTTTTTTTCGAGAAAAAGATAAGTGTGTACCGGATCTTTTTTCCCTACACAACAGCTTCTTATTCCCGGACGGGAAGCAAGGACGGCACGACCCTCTTCAGTTTCATAATAAAATCCTCGGATATGTATTTCTTTTCCGTCCCCTTCGAAATAGGGATTTTCACAAGTGTGCCGGTGCAATATTTCAAAAGTGAGGACTTCACCCTTTATAACCGTTGGGGTAATGAGGAACAGTAAAAAAATTATGGGTTTAAACATAGATTTTCATAAAAGAGGAATTTAACACGCGCAGCGTTTGGAGTGCGGTGACTTGTCACCGCTTTGCCCTCGACTCGACTTGTCGAGGCGTTTTAAGCAATATTTTGTGTTTGAAGATATTCAGAAATCCTTTCCGATAATAGTCTGTAAGCGTTTAAGAGCGCATCGACAAGTCGATGCGAGGGCAAAGCGGTGACAAGTCACCGCACTCCAAACGCTGCGCGAGTTTAAATTCTTCTTATTTATTGTTTTATGTATGCTTTGATAATTTTTTGTGTTTCAACAGGAGCATCACCGCGGGAGGTTTTTACCTCTTCCAGTTTTTTTACGGTATCTTGTCCGCTGATGACTTTTCCGAAGATAGTGTGGCGGTTATTGAGCCATGGAGTTGCTACTGTTGTAATAAAAAACTGACTTCCGTTTGTATTAGGACCTGCATTGGCCATCGCGACGACGCCCGGACCGTTAAAGGTCACATCTGCATTGTATTCATCACCAAAAGGAGCTCCCCAAATAGATTTTCCGCCTGTTCCTGTCCCTGTCGGATCTCCGCCCTGAATCATAAAATTTTTGATGATCCTGTGAAAGATCAGTCCGTCGTAATATTTATCTTCGACATGTTTGGAAAAATTTTCTGAAGCTTTTGGAGCGACTTTGGGCATTAGCTCAATTTCGATGTTACCTTGCGTGGTTTCCAAGACTATTATAGGATTTGTTGCCATTTGAGATGTATTCTCCTTTCCTTGTATATTTGTAGGATTAATAAAAAATATTATTGCCAGAATTAATAACAGTGTATTGTATCTTTCGGTTTTCTTCATAGCGCGCTCCCGTATTCCATTATTTCATGTGTTTGCTGACTGCTGCGGTCATTTTGAACATACTCATAGGTTCTGAATTTCCAAAGATTTTTGCAAGCTTTTTATCGGGAACGATCATACGTTTATCGTTCGGGTCCTGAAGATTATTTTCTTTTATGTAGACCCAAATCGCTTTCGTAGCCTCTCCTCTTGTCATAGCCGGTGCTCCGGTGATATCGGCAAGTTCGGAAGACAAGTTGACTACAGGCATTTTACGCGGTGTTTTCGGTTTTGCTTTTGTAGTTTTGCCTTTTGCTCCCGTAGTTTTTTTCCCTGCTTTTTCAGGGGCACCTTTTTTACCTTTTTTCGCCTTCTTTTCGTAAGGAGTCCGAGGATGGTGAGGATATTTTGTCTGTAAGTCATCGAGATTATTCACGATGACATTACACTCCGGAAATGTAGAGCATGAGTAAAAAGTTTTTCCGAATCTCGATTTTCTCGCCGTAATTCTTCCGGGGCAATCAATAGCAGGACAGGAAGGTAGATCGCTTTCAGGGATATATTCTTCCCCTTTTTTGGGAATATTGACGATACCTTTGCAGTCCGGATATTGAGAACAACCCAAAAAAGTTCCGAATCTGCCATGCCTAATGACCATGTCAGAGCTGCATTCCGGACATTTTTGTTCCCAATCGAAAGTTTCTACATAGTCGTCTTTAGAAAAACTAATCTGTTCAATAGGGGCTGAAAAAGTGCATTCCGGATATTTGGTGCATCCGTAAAAATATTTATTTTTGAACCAGATTTTTTGGAGTTTCCCCTCTTTACATTGCGGACAATCGATTTCTGTTTCTACCCTCGGAACAAAAGCCTCTTTCAAAGCTGTTTCAAGAACAGGAGCGAAATCTGTCCAGAAGACTCGGAGCAACTCTTTCCAGTCTTTTTTATGCTCGGCGATCTCTTCCAAAGAATTTTCCATATCCGCAGTGAATCCGACGTCCATGATTGCGGTAAAATTCTCTTCCAAAAAGGCGGCGATCACCCGACCGATCTCCGTCGGTTTCAGTCTGCCGTTTTCTTTGACAGTATAATCGCGACCTTGGATTTTGTTCATGATAGAAGCGTAAGTTGAGGGACGTCCGATACCTGATTTTTCCAATTCTTTTACGAGAGAAGCTTCGGAAAATCGTGGAGGAGGTCTTGTGAAAGCTCGATCGCTCAACAATTCCAAAACCCGGAGTTGTTGCCCTTCCTTAAGATCCGGGAGAATGCGGGATTCTTCATCTTTATTCTCTTCATCTTCCATTTCTTCATAAACAGCCAGGAATCCTTCAAATTTAATGACTGATCCTGTGGTACGTAAAAGGATTCCTTTGCTGTCGGTAATGTCAGCAGATACAGTATCATAAACGGCAGGTTGCATTTGAGAAGCCAGGAAACGTCTCCAAATCAGTTTATAGAGAAGGAATTGTTCTTTTGTAAGGTACGGCTCTACTTTTTCCGGAGGGTGCTGTAAATTTGTGGGTCTGATTCCTTCATGAGCATCTTGGGCGCTTTTTTTCCCCGGATAGAATTTAGGACTTTCGGGAAGAAAATCAGGACCGTATTTTTCGAGAATATAATTGCGTACTTCGCTGATTGCTTCGGGAGCGATACGAACGGAATCGGTACGCATATAGGTGATTAACCCTTCTGCCCCGTCATTCCCCATTTCTATTCCTTCATAAAGCTTTTGTGCAACCCCCATAGTTCTTGCTGAAGAAAAACCATAATGTCTGCTTGCTTCCTGTTGTAAAGTAGAGGTAATGAACGGAGGAACCGGATGCCGGCGCTTTTCTTTCTTTACCACTTTTTCGATTCGATAATCGGCTTGTTTCATTCTGGCAATGATTTCGTCGGCGGTTTTTTTATTGTTGATCAAAAAGATATCTTTCCCTTCGATCGGTTCTTTTTCCACTTTTTTTCCGTCCACGGAAAAAAGATTTCCTTTAAAATTTTTCTCATCTTCATCTGTTTTGAGAATCCCTGCGAGATTCCAGTATTCTACAGGAACAAAAATTTCGATCTCTTTTTCTCTGTCGACGACTAATTTCAGAGCGATGGACTGCACTCTACCCGCAGATACCGAGGCCCCTTTTCCCCTTTGAATTCGGCGATTGATAATGGGGGAAATTCTATATCCCACCATACGATCAAGCAAGCGGCGCGCCTGTTGTGCATCGACAAGAGACTGGTTGATTTCTCTCGGATTTTCAAGCGCTTTTAATACAGCCTCTTTCGTGATGGAGTTAAAAGTAACCCGTTTTGTCTTTGTATTTTTGGGGAGACTCTCTTTAATATGCCAGGCGATTGCCTCTCCTTCGCGGTCGGGGTCGGGACAGAGAAAGACGATATCGCAGTGTTCCGCTAATTTTATCAGATCTGCTAATACATTTTCCTTATCGGGCATTATGACATAGGTCGGGGTGAAATCATTTTCAAGATCGATACCGAATTCTTTTTCCGGGAGATCGCGGATATGTCCGATGGAGGAAGCAAAAAGGTAACCCGGACCAAGAATTTTTTGGAGAGTTTTAATTTTCGCCGGTGATTCCACGATGATCAGCGATTTTGTCATTTTAAATAACTCCTTCTATACCAGCTTTTTATAAATTTTGCCGGGATATTCTCTTATAGCATTCTTTAACAATAAACTCATTAACAAAACATGTATTTTCGTAATAGGAAGTTGTACCAACTCTTCTATTCGATGTAAACTAACTTCTTCCTGCGGCAAAAGTGAAATAAATTTTTTCTCTTCCGGATTCAAATCGATTGCAGATTCTTTTTCGAATAAAAAATTTTCTTTTCTTTCCGCTATTCCAAAAAATTTTATAATGTCCGAAGAATTTTCTACCAGCCTCGCTTTGCCTGACTTAAGTAATGACAGATTGCCCCGATAATTTTCACTATCCGTTCTTCCCGGAATCGCAAACAATTCTCTTTCGTGATCGAAAGCATTTTCCATAGTCAACATGGCGCCGCTTTTTAAAGGCGCCTCTATCAATAATGTACCCAGAGTCATACCGCTTACAATTCTGTTTCTTTGAGGGAAATTTTGTCTGTCGGGAGGAGTCAACATGGGGAACTCGCTGATGACCGCGCCCTTTTCGCTGATTTCCTCTGCGAGCCGGTTGTTTTCTCTCGGATAGATATCGGCTAATCCCGATCCGATCACGGCAATAGTTCGCCCTTTTTTTACGGCCGCTTTATGTGCAGCCGTATCGATTCCGCGCGCAAGACCACTCACCACAGTGAGTCCGGCGCCTGACAGCCCGGCCGCCATCTTTTCTGCGGTTTCCATTCCGTATATAGTCGCGTTTCTCGTTCCGACAACTGCAATACTTCGATTGTCTTCAGGAAGAATCCGGCCTTTAACGTAGAGAACTAAAGGAAAATCCGGGATTTTTAACAGATGTTGAGGATACTCGGAGCATTGATAGGAAATGACTCGAACGCCGAATCGTTTGATCATCTCAAAATTGCGTTCGGATTCCGCTCCTTCAAAAAAAGAATCGGCAGGAATATTTTTTGTATTAAAACCCGGAACATCGAGCCAATATTCGGTTTTTGCCTGCAATGCCGCAGCGGCTGATCCGAAATACTCGACGAGTCTGCGAATTCGCACAGAGCCTATCCGAGGAATTGATGACAGAATTATAAGGGAATCGAGCTCATTCACGTTCGTCTTTTAGCCTTTTTTCTTTGAGTGCCTCTAGAATTATTATATCCGGAACATCCGGAATGCTGATGACTTTGCCGATTTTCTCCGGAACAATCAAGCGGATTTTTCCGGAAATCGATTTTTTATCTTTTTTCATGAGACGAAGAAGAGTTTCGTCGTCGGGAAAAGAGGGGAGTTTTATCGGCAATCCCAAAGAAAGACAAAGAGAATCCTGTTTTTCAATAAATTGTTCCTCAACCATCCCCAATTTTTTCCCTACATATCCGGCGCAGCTCATTCCTATACTGACAGCCTCTCCGTGGAGATATTTTGTGTAGTCGGTCGCGGATTCTAACGCATGACCGAATGTATGGCCATAATTTAAAAGTGCCCGTTCCCCCTCCTCTTGTTCATCGCGCGAAACTATCCCGATTTTTATCTCGGCACTTTTTATAATGATTTCACGCAGGTCCGATTTCTCTCCGGAAAGTATCCCCTTTTTGCTTAACAGCGCAAAAAGCTCCTCGGATCCGATAACGGCATGTTTGACCGATTCGGCCATCCCCGAAATGAGCTCTCTTTCGGGAAGAGTCTCTAAAAATTTCTCGCATAGGTAAATCCGCCGGGGTTGTCTTATTATTCCGAGTAAATTTTTTACTCCCCCAAAATTGATTCCGGACTTACCGCCGATCGCAGCGTCGGTCATAGAAAGCAAAGTGGTGGGGATCACGACAAAATCTATACCTCTCATATAAATACCGGCAATGAATCCTGCCAAATCCGAGGTTACCCCTCCACCGATGGCAATCAAGAGGGTAGAGCGATCCGCTCCGGACTGAATCAGTTGATTCCAGCAGGCCGTCGCACACTCCCATGTTTTAGACATTTCTCCCTGAGGATATAAAATATGACTGACCGGTTTTCCCACAGTTTGCAAATGATCGGCGAGATCTTCTCCATATAAATTAAAAACAAAGTCGTCGGAAAAAATGAGATAACTCTCATATTTTTTTTTAAGACCGGCAATTTGGGGAATTAGCTCTTCGAACGAAGAAAAGAAACACAATGTATCCGATTTTTTTTGTAAGGAAAATGACATGAAGTGGAATTTTAACCCGATATGATTCTTAAAGAGACAGATGATAATTATTTTTTACATTCTACGCAATCCGAAATCACTTTACCGGCTTATCATTTTTCTTTTCATCTTTTGGTTTATCGGCAATTTTCAATACATTGCCTTCAAAATCACTAATTTTTCCTAAACCGGGACTGTCTTTATCCTCTTTGGATAAAATTTTCTCAATTTCCTTTTCATTTAAATCAGTAGATAATTTTTGGTGAGACATTTTTTCGGGATCAAGAGTGACTTCATCAAAATGTAACATTTGTTCTTCTACCTCTCCGAAATCAAACTTCCCAAATTTTATAGTATTATCGTCACTTTCCGTATTCCAACGAAAGTTGATGACAACGGGCTTTTCCTCTTCAGATTTTTCCGGTTTTTCGACGGTAAATTCGATATCCTCTTCAGCAGCCTCTACAGCCTTAGCCCCTTTGCCTTCCACAGTAAAATCTATCTCTTCTTCCTTATCCCCCTTGCCTTCCACAGTAAAGTCTATGTCTTCCGGAACTTCTACCGGTCTTTCGAGTCTTACCGGAGCAGACCTTCGAAGCCCTTTAGCTACAGGTAATTCCGCATCATCTTTCTTATCCGGCGCAACTTCCGGAACCTCATCCTCCGGTTCTTCAGCTTCTTCAATTACAGGGGTGGCTATGGGAGGAGGTAATGAAACGTCCTCCTCATCCTCTTCCGTATCCGCCGGTTTCTTCTTAGTATCTTCCAATTTAGGGAGAGCATTTCCTTCATACTCATTCATTCCCTGACGAATGATCCAATCGACACCCGCACCGATCATAATAGGCAGTGCAATAGTAGAAACGGCAATAGCGCCGATCAACCATAGGGGAGTTGTAGCCACAGCGACTCCTACTCCGACGGCAGTAAATCCAAGTACTGCAGCTCCGCCTCCGACTGCCTGCATTCCCATAGTGTCCCCGTGTTTTTTAAAAAACATGACTGTTTTTATGAGTGCAGAGCTTGGCGGTTTGGGAGATACATCTTCAATAGAAACGCTATGCCCCGTAAGATTTCCCGTGTTATGGCTTTCTTCGATGCTGACCTCTCCCGAATCAGCGTCGGGGGGCTCAGGAACGGAGGGGGGAGGAATGTGGTGGCTTGAGGGACTTGGGGGATTAGAACCGCTTACACTCATATCATCTCCTTATGATTATGTAATAAACATATATACTATTATATTAATTCATTACTAAATTATAGTTACACAAAAAAGACAATAAACAATATTAACATTACATAAAGATTATTTCAGAAAAGAAGAGACCCTCTTTATCCTTTTTAGAGACGATCGGCTCTCCTATTAAGGGCCAATCGATAGAAAGTACCGGATCATTCCAAAGAAGAGTACCCTGATTCTCCGGATCGTAATAATCACTAGCTTTGTAAAGAATTTCGGTATTATCGGAAAGTGCCAGAAATCCGTGGGCAAATCCCTCCGGTATCCACAAAGAGATATTTTCCTCAGCCTCCAATATTCTCCCGAACCATTGTCCTTTTGTGGGAGAAGCGGCACGCAAATCGACAGTCACATCGTAGATTTTTCCGGATAGCACCTGTATTAATTTAGCCTGAGGTTTTTTAGGTTGAAAATGGAGGCCGCGAATTGTATTTTTTGTGGACAACGATCTGTTATCCTGAACAAACGTCACATCTCTTTCGATAATTTTGTTGAATTCCCGTTCATTATAACTTTCGTAAAAAAAACCCCTTTCATCTTTGTATAGAGTCGGTTCGATGATTTTAACATCTGAAAAAAAGGTGTCGATGACTTTCATTCTTCCTCCAAAAGATCGAGGAGATATTTTCCGTAGTCCTCCGGATGACGTTGAAGAGCGAGTTCTTTCAATTCGGAAGAGGAGATGAATCCCATTCGATAGGCAATTTCTTCGGGGCAGGCTATTTTGATGCCGTGGCGCGACTGTACGGTTTCAATAAAATTGGAGGCGATGAGAAGGGATTCGAATGTTCCCATGTCCATCCAAGCCATTCCGCGCTTCATAAACATTACATCTAACTCATTCATATTCAAATACTTCTGATTTAGATCGCTGATTTCCAATTCCCCTCTTGCTGAAGGGACAAGAGTCTTTGCGATAGCCGAGACTCTCTCATCATAAAAATATAAACCCGGCACCGCAAAGCGTGAAATGGGCGAAGTGGGTTTTTCGATAATTTTTTGCGGCTTATTAGCTTTATCGAATGTGATGACCCCATACTTTTCAGGATTCGCCACTTTACATGCAAAAATTATTGCACCTTCTTTTTGTTTGGAAGCACTTCTTAATAATGTTGTCAGATCGTTTCCATAAAAAAGATTATCGCCGAGAATCAAACAACAAGGATAACCTGCCAAAAAATTTTCCGCCAGAATAAAGGCGTGAGGCAACCCTTCCGGTTTCGGTTGTACCATATAGGAAATATGAAGTCCGAGCTCTGACCCGTCTTTTAAAAGCATTTCAAATCGCGGAGTATCCTCCGGAGTGGAAATAATTAAAATTTCCCTTATCCCTGCCAACATCAGGACAGATAAAGGATAATAGATCATTGGTTTATCAAAAATCGGAAGAAGTTGTTTTGAAGTAACTTCCGTTGCCGGATATAGCCTCGAGCCTTTTCCTCCTGCCAGAATAATCCCTTTTCTCATGTCATTCCCTTTTTTTCCGATTCATAAACGGGAAACATACCGACTGTCGGATTTTCCTGATATTCACGAATAAAAGTCCGTATGGTATGGAGCATCATCGCATCGAAATCCCGGCTCGGCTGCCATCCCGTTTCATTTTTTATTTTCGTGGAGTCTACGGCATATCTGCGATCATGTCCGGGCCGATCTTTGACAAAAGAGATGAGATTGCTATGAGGCACATATTTTGAATCCGGCAGTAATTGATCCATCCGATTACAAATTTCCGTGACCAGCTCTATATTTGTCATTTCGTCATGTGTGCCGATATTATATTGTTCACCGGCTCTCCCTTTTTTCATGATCGCTTCAAGAGCTTTACAATGTTCTCTTACATACAGCCAATTTCTTCGCTGTTTGCCGTCGCCGTACACCGGAATTTTTTTTCCTGTAAGAGCATGAAGGATGGTCAAAGGAATCAATTTTTCGGGAAATTGTGCCGGTCCGAAATTATTTACGGAGTGAGTGATGATGGCGGGAAAGCTGTAAGTTTTTATATACGCCCGGACAAAATGATCGGCAGCAGCTTTTGATGCGGCATACGGACTGTTGGGTTTATAGGGGGAATTTTCCGTAAAAGGAGGATCGGAAAATTCTAAAGATCCGTACACTTCGTCTGTAGAAATATGGATAAAGCGAAAATTTTGTTTCCGGATTTCAGGAAGAGAATCCCAATATTCTTTTACCGCTTCTAATAATTTATAGGTCCCTATCACATTTGTTTTGAGGAAATATTCGGGAAATACGATGGATCTGTCGACGTGTGTTTCGGCTGCGAAATGAAAAATTCCGGCCGGTTCATACTCGGCAAGAATTTTTTTAACGAGTCTTTTATCGGCAATATCTCCGGGAATAAAATGAAGTCTCGGATTATTTTGTACGGCTTTCAGATTGGCTATATTCCCTGCATAAGATAAATTATCGAGAACAACAATTTCATCGTCGGTATTGTTTTCCAACCAATGACATGTGAAATTTGATCCTATGAATCCGGCGCCGCCTGTCACAATATATGTATTTTTTTTCATGTCCGGATAGTAAGAAAAATATTTATTTTATCACAGACAAAAATACCTCCTTACTATAAAAACAAGTTAAAATTTTATAGCATATTTGCAAATATAATGAAAATTGTATATCATATTAACAAAAAATAAAAACGAAACTTATAAAGTATTAATGAATAAAAATATGAAAAAAATATACATTTTATTATTAAGTTTATTTATTTCATTTAATATAAACTCTGAAGAAGAAAAAGAATCGGATCCGACATTTAGCCCTATCATCGGATCGGTAAATGTCATCACGGGAACCTATTCTGAAGCATCTGTTGATATCAATTTACCCGGACCGAAACCTTTAGTTTTGCAACGCCTTTTTTTCGGAATCGAAAATGAATATTCTCCCGACGGATTAGCTTGGCATTTTAATCATCCCGATATTCTTTCATCAGGCATTACCCCTATTCCGACTAAACCCGGAAAAGATATTGACTATGATTATCGGTACGATTCCTCTAACCGCCTCGAAAAACTCTCTGTCTACAATAAAAATAAAACAAAAATTTATCATAATCTATCTTTTAACTATCAAAAAAATGAAGACTCTCTCCTCTGCTCCGTCATAAGTCCCGGCGGCGGCACCTTTGTGTATAATTACCACATCACGGAAAAAAGTCGGGCCGATCCGGAATTACTGATTGACTCCGTCACAAATTCCATGGGAGGAACAACAAAATATACATACCGGAAACACCCGCAGGAAAGAAAATATTTGATTAAAAGAATTGAAGATCCTGAAGGGGGATACCTCGAAAGTGAATACTACGACAATAAATATAACAATGTCGGAGGGGATCAGGTCACCATAGAAAATTTCATGAGAGATCCGCGTATCGGCCGTATAAAACTGCAAAAAGCCCCTTTAGGACCCGGAAATTCGACTATCATTACCGAAAGATATTTTTATGAAAAAGATTATACCGATGTTATTCGTTCAAACGGATTGAAAAAAAGATATCACTATTCGACGGACAGCCGGATTACAAAAATAGAAACTTTTTGTAAGGGAAATGCTCACGGAGGAATTCTTTATAGAGTGGAAAGACTTTATTGGAAACGTTCTCCCGACGATATGAAAAGTAGCCTCACTTCCCGAACTTTGGAAGATCGTAACGGCAGCATTCACACATGTGAAACATATCGATATGATCAATTCGGAAATGTGATCGAACAGCGTCTGTATGGAAATTTATCGGGAAAATCGGCCGGAACAATCACAATAAACCAAGAGGGCATTCCGCAAGGGGCCGAATATGCAAGTACAAGCTATACCTATGAACCCGATATCGAAAAAGATTCTTTCAGACTTACCGGAAAAACAGAACCTTCCGGAAAAACTACAGTTTTCTCTTACGACCCTTTAACCGGTCGCAATACAGCTTTATTTATAGGGGACCAAAACGGATTTTTTCTGAGACAATTTTTCTCTTACAATGAAGACGGATTGCCTATTAAAACTGTTACAGATAACGGTTCAGGTACTCATCCGGGTGATCTTGCCGGCGTTACCGAAATATACACTGCACGCTTTACTTTAATTGAAGGGGAATCGGGCAGAGGAATGCCCGAAATCATCGAAGAAAGTATTTTTGATCGGGAAAGCGGATCAGAAACTTTGATCAGAAAAACAATCAACTCCTATTCCCAAGAAAATCGACTGATCAAGCAGGATTTTTACGATAAATACGACGCTTATGTGTATTCAAACGTGTTGGATTACGATTTTTCAGGACGCTGCATCTATTCTAAAGATGCCGACGGAAAAGAAATTTTTCGGGAATATAATTTACGGGGAGATCTGACCGGCGAAACAGAAAGAAAACAAAACGGAGAAAGTCGCGAAACGAAAAATTTTTACGATATCGCCGGAAGGCTTGTCCGGACCACTGTTACTGACGGATCCGGTTCTCAAATAGGAAACACTTTTCATTATAACCACATGAATTATCGAACTGCGGTATTCGATCACTTAGGAAATGAAACGCAATATCAATACGACGAACTGGGAAGGCAAACAGCGATCATTTATCCGGAAGTTTCTAACGGCGAAAAAGGGCCCGGCAGACCGACTATTCGCAATATGTATGATTATGCAGATAATATCATCGAATGCGTAGATCCGAACGGATTCAAAACAAATACGACCTACAATGCGCGAAAAAGTCCGACAGAAATACGATATCCTGACGGAACCAAAGAAAATTTTATTTATCATCCGGACGGCACTCTTGCTAAAAAAACAGAAAAAACCGGTGTTTCTGTTTCTTACTCACGCGATTGTTTAGGACGTGTTATTCATGAAGAGACTTTAGATAGCGAAGGAGTATCCCGCTTCCATGTCACTCATGTATACAACGGATTTCACCTACTCTCTTCCCTGCATAGCAACGGTATAGAAGAACATTATCATTACCTCGCAGGAAATCTTGTAAAAAAAGAAACAATGACCTCAGAAGGAATTGACACCGTAGAATATGAATATGATAATTTAGGCAGACAATCCGAAGTCAAAACAATTTTCGGAGAAAGTCCTTCCGATTACTATGTAACAAAAACAGAAAGAGACATTGCAGGGAATATTCTATGTGTAAAAGTAGAGGATTCAAACGGAAAACTTGTGCGATTCAAGGAAAATACTCCGGATGATTCTTCAGAAAATTTCGAAAATGATTACCAAAATTTTTATTCTTCCGATAATTTACATCAATTTGAAAAATCGATTGTGGATAAAGCCGGAAATACAATTACCACAAAAATTAACGCATTGGGAAAAATAATTTCCGTAATGAAAAAAGATTGTTTCGGAAAAATCTTCCAAGAAATTTCTTATGAATATGACCTTGCAGGCAATAAAGTTAAAGAATCTCATGCAATTTTTGAAAACGGAAAAAAAACCGGAACTTATAAAATTGTAACAAAATACGGACCTTGTAATCGAATCGACATGATCATCGAAGGAGAAGGATCGACCTCTCCCCGCTGTTACAACTATAAATACACTTCTAACGGATTACAAAAATCGATTATGAAACCGGACGGAATGCAAATTCAATATGAATACGATGCCTTAGGTTTACCTATCCGTTTTTTCTCGAGCGACGGTACAATTTCTTATGAATATTCTTACGATGAATCGGGAAATGTGTCTCATGTTTTAGATGCGGTAACCGGCAATTCCTCAGATAAATCTTATAATGCTTTTAATTTACTTTGCTCCGAAACACTCGGAAACGGTATTACAATAGTTTATCAATATGATAAAGCGGGAAGACTTACCGACTATATTCTATCCGACGGATCTTCAGTAAAATATATTTATGATTCCGTCAACGTGAAAGAGGTTCGACGCATACATGCCAATAACAAAACTTCTTACTCTCACCTCTATTTGGAATATGATCTGTCGGGGAGAGTCCTCCGTGAACAACTGATCGGCGATGCGGGCAACGTCAATTACATGTATAATGATGACGGATACTGCACCGAAATTCAAACTCCGTACTTCAATCAATCTCTTACTTTTGATTCACAAAACAATATAAACTCCCTTTCCACTGCAGATGAAAAAGGAACAGATTCTACAGAAATGCGATACAATTCCGACAGTTTCCTTACTGCAGAATCAGGAAATATTCCCATGAAATATTCCTACGACTCTTTGGGAAATATCACCGCAAAAAACGGAGAAGAATTTACCATAACACATAATTGCGAAATATCTTCTTCAGGTGATACAGAATTTTCCTACGATATTAACGGAAATATGATAAAGAAAGTTTCGGAAAATTCTTCCTATAAATATTCGTACGATGCTTTAAATCGATTATCTTCCGTACTTGTAGATGACTCTTTAATCGTCACCTTCACATACGACTCTTTAAACAGGCGCCTTGAAAAAATTGTAACAGATAAAAAAAATCCGGAAAATTCATCCCATACGCGATATATCTATAGAGGAAATGAAGAGGTCGGAACAACCGATCAAGAGGGCATCATCGATACATTTCGTGTGTTAGGTGCTCCGTCTCAATCTAATGTGGGATCTACGATCAGTATCGAAATCGAAAACACTGTTTATACTCCTTTGAAGGATATTAAAGACAATATTCGCTCTCTGGTAAATATAGAAAATAATGAAATTGCGGAATCATACGAATTTACAGGATTCGGAGAAGAGGAAATTTTTACCGAAAATGAAAATACAGCCTTAAATCCTTGGAGATTCGCAGCAAAAAGAACAGATCCGGAAACAGGACTGGTGTATTTCGGAAAGCGCTACTATATGCCTGAAATAGGAAGATGGACCTCTCGGGATCCGATAGGATTCGAAGACGGAATCAATCGCTACGTGTTTACTCATAATAATCCGATCAAAAACAGAGACCTGTACGGCATGTATTCTCTCTCCTCTGCCAAAGCGGATTTACTTTCTTTTGTAGGATCCTGCATCAGTACAATACAAAATTTAGGAGACAAAATCCATCCCTATATTATGTATGGGCTCGATTTCATCCAAAAGTTGGAACCTGATTTTGACGATTCTTTCGAAAGTTTTTTCGGAAAGGGATTCCTTACTTTGATGGGATATTATCCAAGCGGCCCTGAAAGCGGAGTATACGGGCAGGGAGAGGTCAATGACAAAATCAGAATCACACTGATCAACGGTATTTTAAATAATCGTTCTTACTACTCTGAATCATTGCAATTATTTTCCTCCACTCATGGAGGAGCAAATATTCACTATATTTTCCGCCCTTCAAAAGGATGGGTCAAAGATGTGATCAACGGTGTCTTCATTAAATGCGGTTACGTCTCTCCCTATGCAACTCACCTTGCAAATACCTGGAAAAGTCTTATTGAAGAAATGGGAGGGGTTGACGGTGGTGGATCGATCATTCATTATTGCCATAGTCTTGGAGGGGCGGATACGATTATTGCAGCTTCTCTTTTGACACCGGAAGAACGGCGAATGATTCGTGTATTTTCTTTCGGATCAGCCTCTATCATTCCGGGCTCTTTGGGATTTGCAGAGGTAAAAAATTATATCAGCAGAAGAGACGGCGTATGCCTCTTAACAGATCCCGGTGGCTATTACAATGCATGGAAAGGAAATAACGGAAATGTAATTTTTATTGGCTCTACAATGGGAATACCCTTGGTAGACCATACTTTGGCGATGGAATCTTATAGCACATACCTCACAAATTTAGGCCATATTTTTCTGCAAATGTACGCAAATGAAATGTAATTTTATTTTTTTTCAAACAAACCGTTTTGATACTCATACACAATGGGAAATCCTGTTTCAATCTCCAATTCGACAACCTCGGTTGGACTCAATCGATCTAATTGCATGATGATCGATCGCAAAGAATTTCCGTGTGCACAAATGAATACATTCTTCCCTTTTTTCAGCAAAGGGACAATTTCTTCGTTAAAATAAGGCAGAGTTCTTTGCGCAGTCATCTCGAGACTTTCGCCGTTCGGCGGCGCCACATCAAAACTGCGTCTCCAAATCTTCACCTGCTCTTCCCCATATTTCTTTATTGTGTCAGCTTTATTCAATCCCTGAAGATCACCGTACATCCGCTCATTCAAATGCCAAGAGGAATACACAGGAATGACCGTGCTTGCATCCTCCGGATCGTACATCCTACTCCACTCCTTCTCTCTGCCCTCTTCTCTATGCACCATAACCGGCACTTTACGCGATGCATGATTCATCATGGCCAACATCAGAGTCATCCGGGCTCTTATCAGTGTCGAAGTAAATAACACATCTAAAGAAATATTTTTAATTAACTCACCTGCCGCAACGGCCTCTTTCACCCCCGTCTCGGATAAGGGTACGTCAACCCAACCGGTAAATCGATTTGACCTATTCCATTCGGATTGTCCGTGCCTCATCATGAGCAAAGTCGCCATATTCTCTTCCTACTTTTGTGCAGAGTAAACTTTTTATAACTTATCCCGGATCTCAAATACGGTAAATATAATTTTAAACAGGAGATTAAAAATAATTTCTTCCGGGATTAATCTTTATGGATTGAAATTATAATAGATAATTATGTACTATATCATTTTAAAATTGATAAAAGTGATTCCGAAATGATGAATTCAAATAAAGAAACGCAACGTTTAAGTAAAATAATGGCTCAAGCAGGAGTCGCATCCCGCCGTCATTGCGAAGACATTATTTTTGCAGGCAGAGTATCCGTAAACGGAAAAAAAACTTTACTCCCCCAAACACCCGTTTCTTCCGAGGATCTCATCACCGTAGACGGAAAAGCGATCAAAGTACAATCAAAAAAAATCTATTACATACTCAACAAACCGAAAGGATTCGTTTGTTCGACTGTCTCTTTTTGCAAAGATAAGGTGTTGGATATTTTTAAAGACTGTCCGCACAGACTTTTTACCGTCGGCCGTCTCGATAAAGATACCTCCGGTCTTCTTTTGATCACCAACGACGGATTCTTTGCACAAAAAGTCATCCACCCGTCCGCCGATATCGAAAAAGAATACATCGCAATAGTCAACAAAACAATCACCGAAAAACATCTGAAAACAATCTTTCAGGGAACCACCGTCGAAGGTACTTTTGTACAACCTTATTTTGTCGAACAGATGAACCATAAAGAACTGAGAGTGGTCGTCAAAGAGGGAAAAAAACGGGAAGTACGCATCCTCATCGCATCCTCAGGATTAGATGTTCTGGAACTGAAAAGAACGCGAATCGGCAAATTATGCATCGGAAGACTGCTTCCGGGATCATGGCGCTCCATGACAGAAAAAGAAAAACAACTTCTATTCGAAAAAGAGTAAAGCATGAAATACAATAAAAAAATGCCTCCGCATGACCTGGAAAATATTATGCCGCTTCTTATCGAACAGTGGCGCCGCCTCACCGGTCTCGGCGGTCCCCGCGATGTTCTGCAAACTCGGGAATTCCGCGGCGTAGTTCAGGCTGTTATGGAAATGGAAGACAACTTTGCTCTAAAAGAAGATCTCGCAACCGATTATTTCAGCCACAGAGAACATCTCGGCGCCTACCTCCTCTACTATTGGGTCATGCACTATCAGGAAGGTCTCTCCCTCATCAATGAACTGCCCAAAACTCCTAAAAGAGTGTTAGATATCTGTAGCGGTCCTGTTCCTTATGCTTTTGCCGCTCTTCAACATGGTGCAGATGAGGTCTACGCAACCGATCGCTATACCGAAGCATTAGAACTCGGCGCGGCCATTTGCGGTAAATCAGGAAAAACACTGTCGATCAGAAAATGGGACTGCCTAAATGAACATTGTCCTGTCCCCGGAAAATTTGATCTGATCATTTTCGCACATGCTCTGGAAGAGGTTTTTCCCTCTACAAGAAAGGGATGGAAACAGGAACAAAATGATTTCATCCGCTCACTTTTAGAAAAACTCAATCCTGACGGACATCTGCTACTTGTAGACAGCTCAAGACTCTCTACTAATCATAGAATCCTCGATATCAGAGAAACTCTTGTCCAAGCCGGTGTTCCGATCCAAGCTCCTTGCATCAGACGCGGCGATTGTCCGGCCCTTAAATCAAAAAATAGCCCATGTTACGCACAAAGAGAATTCGAACGCCCTTACGTCGTCAAAGAAATTCAACGTGCCGCCCGAATTAAACTGAGCTCCCTAAAAATGAGCTACCTTCTCATCAAACACCCGAAAGCGGCATGGCCTTCTCTTCCGGAAAAAAATCTGTACAGAGTAACAAGCCCCCTCATCGACGGTCATAACGGCTCGGCTTTTTATCTCTGCGGTGTAGAAGGAAAAAAGAAACTGTTATCCGATATCACAGACCACCCGAAAGAATCTCGAGCCTTCAACTACCTGAAAAGGGGCGAATTGATTTCAGTCACCGATCCTGTCGTGAGAAACAACGAACTCTATATCTCAGAAGAAACAAGCATTACCATTGAAGCGGCTTGCGGCAAATCCATAGAAGACCTTTAACAGAAGAATTTAATTCGCGCAAGCATTGATCAG
>Ga0206889_1021_pt1 | contig 34612 bp, 29 predicted proteins | sample Alteio_BWOrgHeat_57_FD_153245 | JGI IMG/M metagenome (GOLD analysis project Ga0206889, IMG submission 153245) | Enriched cells from forest soil in Barre Woods Harvard Forest LTER site, Petersham, Massachusetts, United States - Alteio_BWOrgHeat_Nextera5 ... | reverse complement strand
AGCCGGCACTCAAACCGCTCTTATTGCCGTCAATTTAAACAGCCAACCGATCGGCTCCGTCAACGTCACCTTTACGATCAACGACAGTACTGAAGGACAATTTGTCGGCGGAGGAATTACAAAGATACTCACCTTTACCAATTTAAATTGGAATATACCCCAAGTATTGCAAGTTGCAGGTGTCGACGATAACATTATAGACGGAAATCAAAATTATTCGCTTAGCTCGGCTATTACCTCAAGCAGCGATGCCAACTACTCGATAGGACATCTGAACACACTTACTTTAACCAATATAGACAATGATTTCTTATCTTCGGTGCAAACCCGAGTATGGAATGATTTGGACGGCAACGGATTCCAAGGAGGAAACGAGCCGGGCATAGCAGGTATTGCGGTAGATTTAGTCAGCGACAATACAGGCGCTATTGTAGCAACGGGAATAACCGATGCATCCGGATTCTCTACATTTTCCTCGTTAGCACCCGGAAGCTATCACATAACTTGGGCCATTCCGGAAATCACGACAGGAATATCTCCTTTACACATACTGGGAGGACTTGTTCCCGCATTTGACAGCGATGCCGACCACATTACACTTATCGGTTCACAACGCGTTGCCGTATCCGATTCCTTTACCGTGACAAACAGTCAGGTGATTACCGATATCGATGCAGGATTTATTCGTAGTAGCGTCAGCACTTATGTATGGAGAGATACTACGACTCCTAACGGCATTCAGGATCCGGGAGAATCCGGAATTGAGGGCATCAGCGTAGCATTATTTCAATCACAAACTCAAGTTCCTGTCGCTACAGCCACGACAGACAGTACCGGACACGCTATCTTTGCAGGAGTCATTCCCGGAGCCTATCAAATTCGTTGGACAGTCCCTTTTCCCGGTGCACAAAGTCTCACAGCTTATGCGACATTAGGAGGAACCTCTTCTTCCTTAGATAGCGATGCAAATCCGGCTTTATATATAGCTCCTAATGCCTTTTCACAAAATTTTAACGTAGTCGCCAATACCGGAAATGAAAATATCGACCTCGGACTCATTACACAGTTTGCCACAATCAATACCTCTGTGTGGAATGATACGAATCATAACGGAGCCAAAGATCCGGGTGAATCGGGAATTTCCGGTTTAACCGTCAATTTATTTACTGCGGGAGGAGTATTTGTAAAAGCCCTCACCGGTGACGGTCTCGGAAATTACTCGGGAATTATGGATTTTAACGGAACATCGATTGTTCCCGGAAGTTATTATTTAGAATGGCAACTTCCCAACGGAAATACCGTGACATTGCCTAAAGTTGCTTCCGTATCCGACGCCCTAGATAGTGATGCCGTCTCCGTTCAGGGAGGATTTGCCCGTTCCGCTTTATTTACCTTAAATAACAATTTCAACATCAACAACATCAATGCCGGATTTGTCCCTGAACCCGCAACATTCACCACCTACATTTGGAATGATACAAACGGAAACGGTCTTCAAGACGCAGGAGAATCCGGAGTAACAGGAGCCAATGTAGTCCTCACATCAAGCACAGGGACCTCTTATACCGGAATAGATCATCAGGACGGAACCTATACATTCACCGGAATTAATCCCGGAGTGTATACACTGACCTGGACCTACAGCAATACCAAAACTCCCACACTCGCCAATATAGGCAGTAATGATAATTTTGACAGCGACGGCATCGGATTCACCTCCGGAACCGGAACAAGAAGTACTTCTGTAGCGGGAATTGTAATCGCTTCGGGAAGTGCCATTTCCGATGTAGACCTCGGATTGATCAGCTCCACAGGTACATTGACAACATTTCTTTGGAATGACACCAACGGAAACGGAATTCAGGATGCCGGAGAATCCGGAATTACCGGAGCTCTCGTACAGCTCGGATCCAACGTAGGAATTGATAACGGAAACGGAACCTATACATTTACAGGGATTGCTCCCGGAACATATAATCTGACATGGACCTACAGCAATAATTATACCCCCACTATTGAACACGCCGGAAATGACGGAAATGTCGACAGCGATGCAACCGGATTCACCACCGGAATCACAAGAACAACATTTATTTCCGGCGTCGTCATTGCGGCAGGAGCTAATATCACCAATCTAGATCTCGGATTAGTCAGTTCTAACGGCACGTTAACCACCTTCCTATGGAATGATACAAACGGCAACGGAATTCAAGATGCCGGAGAATCGGGAATTACCGGACTCTCAGTGTTATTAAATAGTTCATCGAGTTCCCTGTCATACACAGGTATTGATAACGGAAACGGAACCTATACATTTACAGGGATTATTCCCGGATCATATAACCTGACATGGACCTACAGCAATAACTATACCCCTACTATTGAACACGCCGGAAATGACGGAAATGTCGACAGCGATGCAACCGGATTTGTAGTCGGATTTCCCACCACAAGAACAACATTCGTCCCGGTCATCATTGCAGCGGGAGTTAACATCACCAATATAGATCTCGGATTGATCAGTTCCACCGGCACATTGACCACTTTCCTTTGGAATGACACCAACGGAAACGGAATTCAGGATGCCGGAGAATCCGGAATTACCGGAGCAACTGTTATGCTCGGATCCAATATAGGAACTGATAATCATGACGGAACCTACACATTTGCAGGAGTTGCCCCCGGAATATATAATCTGACCTGGACCTATTCCAATACAAATACACCCACTATTGCACATGCCGGCAATAACGGGAATTTCGATAGTGACGCAACCGGATTCACAGACGGAGTAGCGGGAAGGACTACCCTTTTTTCCGGAATAGTCATTGCAGCGGGTAGCAATATCACGAATATAGATCTCGGATTAAAGAGTGCTACCGGCACGTTGACCACCTTCCTTTGGATTGATACAAATGCAAACGGTATTCAGGATGCCGGAGAACCGGGAATTACCGGAGCAACCGTTATGCTCGGATCCAACATAGGAACTGATAATCATAACGGAACCTACACATTTACAGGAGTTGCTCCCGGAATATATAATCTGACCTGGACCTATTCTACCGGAGACATACCCACTATTGCCCATGCCGGCAATAACGGGAATTTCGACAGCGATGCAACCGGCTTTACAGACGGAGTAGCGGGAAGGACGACCGTTTTTTCAGGAATAGTCATGGCAGCGGGTAGCAATATCACCAATATAGACCTTGGACTGATCAGTGCAACAAGTGCTCTAACAACAGCTATTTGGAATGACACAAACGGAAACGGCCTGAAAGATGCAGGAGAATCCGGAGTAACCGGAGCAAACGTAACTTTGCTCTCCACTACCGGACAAACCTACACAGGATTAGATAATCTGAGCGGTCAGTATCTTTTTGCAGGAATCACCCCCGGAACCTATACTCTTATCTGGACATACTCCAATACAAAAATCCCCACCATCCCGGATGTAGGCTCTAATGATAACTTCAACAGTGCAGGCATAGGCTATACTGCGGGAGCCGGCATAAACACCACCTCCGTCCCCGGAATCGTCATCGGAGCGGGCAGCAACATCACAACCTTCAATCTCGGCCTTATTCTCCCACAAGCCACCTCAGTCTCCACTTTTGTATGGACCGATAATAATAACAACGGATGGCAGGACGCAAGCCCTCTACCTAACGTCTTTGAACCGGGCATTCCGCAAATCCAAGTAATGCTGGTCAATGACAACAATGCCGCACTGGATGTCTCGGGAATAACAAATGCGCAAGGAGGACTCGTCTTCGGTAACTTGACTCCGGGAACCTATCACCTCGAATACAACAGCACACAACTTCCTGACTACGGAATTGCTATAAAAAATGTATACGGAACAAACAGCGATTTTGACAGTGATATTTTCGCAAGCAGCAATACAACCAACCCCGGTTGGGTACGAACAGTCTCCTTCCAAGTAGCCCTCGGGCAAAAAACCTCTCTTTATGACGCAGGATTTGTCCCCAGAACGGTCAACACCTTCATCTGGAATGACCTCAATCACAACGGAATATTCGACAGTACCGAACCGGTCATCACCGGAGCTACAGTTTACGTAGATGCTTACGACTCCTCTTCTAACCTCATAGCCCAACTCCCTATGGTTTCCCTCGGCGGCGGTAACTACAGTTATCGAGGCATTCCCGACATAGGCGCAACGCTTAATTCACAGGTCATCGATCATTACCTCATACAATGGCAATTAGGAGCCACCTTACAACCTGCTATGGAAACAACTGTCGGAAAAGATACATATGCCCTCAGTCAAAGCGATCCGAATACAGGCATATTCGCAACTGCTCCTGTATTATCTTCCACAGTTCTCAATGCAACAAATTTCGGAGCTCCCGGAGCTACCATACAACTCAATACCGGATTTGTCTCTACAAACTCCCTCACAACTTTTGTATGGAATGATCTGAACAGAAACGGAATTCAGGATCCCGGTGAACCGGGTATTGCAGGAGTTGAAGTAGATTTATTTACGGCAACAGGCGGATTCTACGCACAAGCTAGCTACGCAGGAAACGGTCAATATTACTTTACCCATATTGCAGACGGAAACTACATATTGAAATACAACTATTCAAGAACCTTCCTGCCGACTTTAGCTAATGTAGGGACAAATGATAATATTGACAACGACGGTATCGGATTCGTCGACACAGGCGCTCCTACTATTCTCACTACCATCAATAACATAGCGATCAATCAATCAAGCCACATCACCAACGTCGATCTGGGACTGGCCACCACGAATTCTCTCACAACTTTTGTATGGAATGATCTGAACGGAAACGGAATTCAGGATGCCGGTGAACCGGGGCTATCAAGCGGAGTAGTCGTTACACTTTCTAACGGAACCAATACCTACTCTCCGATTAACGTAGGAGGCGGTATCTATATATTTGAAGGGATGGTCCCCGGAACCTACAATCTAACCTACTTCTATTCAAATACTTTACTTCCTACAATCCCCCACGCAGGTACTAACAGTAATGTCGACAGCGACGGTGTCGGCTATACCAACCCCGATACTAATGCAAACCCCAATCTTCCTTTTTTCACCACAATCCCCAATATTGTGATCAATCAGACAACCGTCATCACACATACCGATTTAGGACTGATCAACCCCAATAGTTTGACAACTTTTGTATGGAACGATACAAACAGTAACGGACTTCAGGATCCCGGTGAACCGGGAATAGACGGACTAACCGTACTCCTCCAGAACGGCCCCACTACGTTGACTGCAACACCTCTTGGAAACGGTCAATATTCATTTAACAATATTCCGACAAGTATATTATCATATCAGCTTGTATACAAAAACATCCCGTCCATGTACACCCTGACCATTCCCAATGCACAAAATAACTCAGAAGACAATATAGACAGCGATGTAGTCTCTTTAGTACAATTTCCCCCACCACAACCTAGTGTGGCTAACTCAAGCGATATCAATTTCGACCAACAAGGCATTATTATCACCAATATAGATATGGGACTGGTCATACAATAGATAATAAAAAATCCGGGGGACCGATAAGCCGGATTCTGTCATCCGAAGTAAACTTCGGAGAGCAACCATTCATCCGGGAGATCCGTTGCCGAATCTCTCAAGCGACTCCTTCCGAGGCTCGGCGGAGAACCTGATAGCGCCTCGAATCGGTCTTGCTTCGAATAGGGTTTGCCGCTCAACGGGATTCCTCCCGTGAGACCTCTTCATAAAAGAGGTATTTCACCCTGCCTACCGGATAAACCGGTAGAGGAATACTTTCTGTTGCACTTTCCGTAGCCTTACGGCCCCCGGTCTTTCACCGGTATTCTCTCCTACGAAGTCCGGACTTTCCTCTCGCACTTTCGTGTAAGCGGTTGCTTAGCCCCCCGGAAAAAATTTTAGGTGACAGCCCCTCTTGTACGGCGGCGTCTTTGACGAACCGGAGCGATAGTCGTCCCTTCCAATTCTTCGCTTTGGACCCAATATAAAATTCGGGAACAGTGTTCACAAAACACCAATCGCTCGGCTTTTCTGACAAGGTTTTCGTCCTGAGCTGTAAGAGTAATATGGCAACCGCTGCAGCAGCGATTTTCTATAGGGACAACAACCCGGTCTTTTTTATTTTTTAAAAGTCTTTCGTAAATACCGAAGATTTCGGGATCGGCATCTTTCACCAGCTTTTCTCTCCTAACGAGAAGAACTTTACCCTCTTCGTTAAGTTTTTTTAGCCTTTCGATAATTTCCTGTTCCAGAATCAGGCTACTTTCAGAAGTAGTTTTGAGACTTTCTTTGATAGTTTTGAGAGAATCTTCTTCTTCAGCCAATTTGTCATATAAATCGCTTAAATTTTTCTCTCTGCTGTTGCGTTCTCTGTCGGCTTGGGCCATTTCCTGACTTAAAGCATTAAATTCTTCTACTTTTTTAATCGTACTTTGCTTTTGTTCCAGTTTTTTTATTTTTTCCTGCGTTTCAGCCAGATCCCCTTCGCTAAGACGAAGAGCCGTCTTCAATCGAAAAATTTCTTCATCTTTAGTTGCCTGTTGCTTCATGAGCTTTTTTTTCAGGTTATTGATGCTATCCAATTCTTTTTCACGGTCTTTTTTAAGACGCATTAGCTGTATCATTTGCATATCGAGTTCCTGAATACCCAAAATTACCGTTAAAATATCCAGAATTGAACTCTTATTTTCCTGCTTTTGTGTCATGGCAACCCTTAAATTGAAAGTTTTTGACTTAAATAGATTACATCAGTATATGATAATTCCCGGAAGGTAAAGATACAAGTAAAATTTCCTTAAAAGTCAGCGCACAAACTCTTTTATGCCGACCTCAAAAAATTTATATATTTTATAACAAAAAAGCATAAAACTTTTTGGTTGTTTCAATTGAAATCAACTCGGTGACCCAATAATATTATGTTAAAATTATGAATCCTAAAAGGAATTTTATGACAAAAGCTCTTCCTACCTCTCAAAACCCGTTGATTCTTAAGGCTTTAAGACTTATAGAAGCCTTTGCTAAATCCAATGATGAACGTGATTTTTTTATCGATCGGATTGAAGGATTCATCATTTATGTCGATTTAGATAAACCGGAAGACCAAATTGAAGTGCTGGAAAATGAACTTCATGAAAATAAAGACCGCTATTTTCCCGTACCTAAAATGAGCTTTTACGAAACAAAAAAAATTATGGAAGGTTTTGTCAACGAAAAAGTTTATGACATTGATACAAAAGAGAAGCTTTTAGATCTCATCGACTCAAAAGATGCCAGAGAAAATTTTCTTGAATTCATTTATGACCAACACACCGAACTGGAAAAATGGCAACAGTTTTATCAGGAACGATCCAGAATCAGAATTATCGAATGGCTAAGAAGTAAAGAATTCGATTTTGTTTTTGAAGAAGACCTCGAACTCAATATCAAAGTAATTGAAAAATTAAAAGAACAGATGTTTGAGACAAAAGTAGGAAAAGAAATTGTGACCGCCCGGAAAACCCTGATTGCAAAAGCAAAAACATACTACTCAAACGAAGCTCTTAATCCACGCCCCAAAAGAGGCCGCCCCCCGAAACTACAGGCAAAACAGGAAATCGATCAACAAACTTCAGCCGATGTCTACACAACTGTCAATCCGGGCCTGCGCCACTTTCTATTTACTCCCGATATTTCCGGAGTATCCGCAGCGACTTTCTCGGAAAAATACGGAACGGAAGAGGAACTACTTAAAGGAAGAGGATTGGAACGCCACGAAGATCTCGATGAAGATGAAGCCGATATCAATAAAAAACTGGCAGCTTTACGAAGCATTTCCTCAAAATGGGTCTCTAAAGAAGAATCGGGCATAAAAGAAAGCGCTCCTAAATCGAAGGCGACCGAAAAAAATTCGGGCGCGATCGCAAAAAAACCTCTTAAAATGAAAGAAGAAAAACCGGCAAAATCAACAAAACCTTCCCCGGAAAAAACCAAACCTAAACCGGTCAAGACCATCATCAAAAAACCGGAAGAATCCGACACAAATTCGGCAAAGAAAACTCCCTCTAAAAAGAGAATTATGCCAAAAGAGCTCCCTAAAGAGACCAAAAAACGTCCTTTGAAAAAAATCATGCCGACCACCTCTGACCATTAAAAGTTCGGGAAGACAGGCAGGCATGGACAGCATGGACAGCATGGACAGCATGGACAGCATGGACAGCATGGACAGCATGGACAGCATGGACAGCATTATTGTTGGTTTTTGATGTTTATTAGTCTATAATAAAACACTCTCTTATTGTCCATTTTGTCCATTTTGTCCATTTTGTCCATTTTGTCCATTTTGTCCATTTTGTCCATTTTGTCCATTTTGTCCATTTTGTCCATGGTTGTCCATACGCAAATTTTCCCCCTTGTGTATAAAATCTGTTGAAATAAATCTATGATAATACTAAGGTAAATTTCCTGTTGAATTAGCATGAGGGCAAAAGATTATGGAACATAAAGATATAGAATATAAATGCGGAGACACCGTTTGCAAAACAACTTTGATACATAATGAGGTCATCAGAGAACCTCATCCCGGAATTTTATTTCTTCCCACATGGATGGGTTTGGATAGCTTTATCAAAGAAAAGGCAGAGGCTTACGCAAAAGCCGGTTACATCACAATGACAGCAGACCTATTCGGAAACGGAAAGGTTGCGAAAAGTCCCGAAGAAGCCGGAGAGCTCATTCTTCCTTTATTTTTAGACCGACAACTACTCAGAGACCGCGTTTCCGCAGCACTGGAAGCTTTTTCAAAAGAACATTTAGTCAATAAAAAACGCATATTCGTTATCGGATATTGTTTCGGCGGACTTACAGGCATTGAGCTTTTACGAACCGGAGCAAATGTCTGCGGCATCGTCAGCATTCACGGCATCCTCGGATACAAAAAAGGCAATCATGAAGCGGTACCGGTTCCGGCTACAGGAACTCTAATCTCTCCCATGTTGCTGTTACACGGATATGACGATCCGATGGTAAGTCCTGAAGACCTAAAAAATATTCAGGAAGAGTTTACAAAAGCCGGGATCGATTGGCAATTGTATATATACGGAGGAGCGACGCACGGATTTACTAATCCCGGACATAAAAGCGGAGCTAAAGATTTTGCTTACAATCAATCGGCAGATTACCGTGCCACCAAAGCGATCAAAAATTTCCTGGATGAAAAAACTAAATAAAGGTCTTCACAATGACAATTTTCCTCAACGTTCTTATTCTGTATGCCGTCACTATTTTGACCGGGGGCCTTATCGGTTTCCTAAAAGCAGGGAGTCAGGCATCTTTAATTATGAGCTCCTCCTTTTCATTAGCTTTTTTTATTCTGGCCTATTTTTATCGAAGCCGACAAAACATCTGCTTTTCGATTTCAGGCATCCTGACCTTTGTTTTGGCATTTTTCTTTTTCCTTCGCTATATGAACACCGGCGCTTTTATGCCCTCCGGTCTCATGGTGATCTTGAGCTTCTCCATGCTGCTCTACCATTTTTATGTTTGGAAAAAATTGATGCCGAAAGCTGCATAAATTCCTAAAAATCGGATCTAAAATTTTTCTTTTTAGATCCGATTCACAAACATATTTCCCGACCGAACCATCTTTTTTAAAATTTTATTTCTTTTTTTGCAAAAAAATACAATTAAATATTGAACTTTACAAAGAGATAATGATAGGGTTACCGATAAAGCAGCGACAACTTTGGACGGTCACCCATGAAAAACAAACTTATATTAGGAACAACCCTATTATTATTAGTGAATTACTTCACAACACCTCTTTACTGTGATTTACAGACTTCAATGATTACAGCGCCTGAAGCACCTGCCACCTTTGATATAGGTAAAGTGTTTGCTTCGTGTCCCATTATCTACAGCATACTCCTTCTCCTCTCTTCCGCTGCAACAGGTATATGGATTTATAGCCTTTTCACATTAAAGCTAAGCGAAATGATGCCGGAAGAGTTTACAGCTCTGCTACGTCGCTACCTTGCGAAAAAAGAGTTTGATGAGGCTCTTGAATACTGTAAAAGCGAGAAAAATTTTGCCTCATCCATCATGGTAGGCGGACTCGCAGCAAGAAATCACGGAACGCAAATTGTGATGAACGTTGTCCGATCAGAAGGACGAAGAGCCGGAAACATTGTATGGCAGCGCATAGCACTCTTAAATGACATTGCGGTCATTGCTCCGATGTTAGGATTACTCGGTACGGTTTTAGGGCTTTTCTTCGCCTTTTATGATACATCCAACACTACAGAAAACATTTCCTCTATATTCGACGGATTAGGAATAGCCATCGGCACTACCGTCCTGGGATTAATCGTAGCGATCCTCTCCATGATCTATTACACATCTTTAAAATACCGTGTAGTGAATCTGCTAAATTCTATCGAAAGCGAATCGTTGGAACTGGTAAGTCTGATAGAACCGGATCATTCACAAAATAACCACACAACCCGATAGAGAAAAATTATGAACTTTATCTCCGACAGCGAAATTAAAGGGAATAACGGTATCAATCTTGCACCGATGATCGACTTTCTCTTTCTGATGTTGATGTTCTTTGCCTGTCTTGCCGTATCGCGAATAGCGACTAAAGATACGGATATTGATTTGGTAGAGGGAAAACACAGTTCGGATCCCTCCTTAACAGCTATGGATAACGAAAAAATTATCAACATCAGCATCAATGAAGACGGTGAGTATAAGTGGATTACAGAAATCCGCGATTACGTAATGGCCTCTTCGGAAGCGATTGCGCAAGAGCTCTCTCTACAATATGAAAAAGGTATTTTACCGGAAGACAGACTGAAAACGAAAGTCCTTCTGAAGATAGATAAAAATGCTAAATGGGAACCCATTTTAAAAGCGATTTTTGCTATCCGGGATGCAGGCTTCACCGTTCATCCTGTGTATGTACCGGAAGAATTGCCGGATCCGAAATAATCAATCTCGTAAAAAAAACCTTTGTAATAAATAGTTTTTTTATATAAAAAAGATTTGACGTCTACAAACAAATTTGTAAAAACACCAAAAGCTTGAATATTTAGGAGAAAATTATGACTTCACCCCACTGCTCACTCATTCCACCCCCTATTGTTAAAAGAATGGACCCGGCGCCAATCACAGACGGACTATTAGAAAACCATCCGGTGACCTCAGATCCGACACCTCCGAATCCGGATATACAAAAATTAGGGAATGAAATTTTACAACAAACTCCCTCTTCTGAAGACATTTTACTATGCCAAACAGTAACAGAGATTACATCACAACCCGGCAATATAGAAAAATTAATACAAGCCAACTTAGAATTATTAGAAGCTAATTTGGATTTACAATCTACGCTCAAAAGAATCCGGGCAGAAGCGGAGGGTACACTCCTGATTATCAATCAAGGGGGGGGATCTCCCGCTCATACTGCAGAACACATGTTGAACACATTCCATGCTATTCTGCAAGAGGTGGGAAGTGCAAAGGATTGCTCGGAAAATAATTTAGAGCAATCTACTCTTGAAGTGCAGCAAATTGTGGAAAGTCAAGGAATGCGAATAGACACCCTAAGAGGAACAATTGAAGCATTAAACAGCCTCGCACAATCCAGCGTTAACACAGAGTCTTTTAGAGATTGTATGTTGAAAATTTTTGAGGAAGCCCGGTTGATGGAAAAAAATAAAGAAATTTTCCTTAAGGCCTTAGAAGCTCTACAGAATGATTTTCTTTACAATAAGATTGGTAAACTTTCATATAATGTATTAGCAGATTTAGGTAAAACCTCTCCCCAGCCGACAGCCAATTTCATGATGCTCAACATTCAAACACACAATGCAAGACAACAAGCTATCAAAGAACTCATTGAAAGATTAATTGTTCGCTATTATAAAAATTCAAGTACTCTTGAAGAATTGACTCATCAAATTCAAATAGCAATGATTCAAAAAGCAGATTCCTTTAAAGCGGAAATTGCGGACATTAATAGAATATTGAGTACAGCCTCCTTATCTTTATTCGATATAACTTTACCGGATGTAAAGCAAAATGTGATTAAAGCAAATTTCACGCAACTTTCCGATAAAATATTGGCATTTTATAACGGAATGAGAAATTGGCGTATTCCCTATACAAAAAACGGTAATCCGGCTCGTATTACTGATCTGCAGGCAAAGTATGAGATTCAAAAACCTACTCTGCAATATTTAGCACAACAATGGAACAGACTGGAACCTTTTGTTGCCGAAATGATCACCGCTCTGGAGAAAACAGTAGAAAAAGGGATTTTTACATTAAAAATTCCGAGTGAACATTTAAAAAGAACCGCTTTGGTTTTGAATATTACTATTGAAGAATTGGAAACTAAACAAAGAGATTTTGAAGAAATACATGACAACCTTACCAATGAGCAAGATAATTTAAAAAGATTGTATGACATACTTCTTACAAATGCCCAAAATGCAAAAAGAGAAGTAGGAAGAATTTTTGACGCGCTCAAAGGGGGTAACGGTTACTTTACCTATGAATCAACCTATAATAAGGGAGGGGCTTATCTGGGGAGAACCATAGTATTTGATTCAGAAGTCAAAGACGGCATCACTTTTGCAAACTCTTTGGAAGTATCTTTACAAACCAAAGACAGTAAAAAATAAAGATAAAAGGCCCTTCTTCCCAAAGAAGAAGGGCCTTTTGTTCTGCAAATTACTCTAAACCTGTTTTTTCTTTTAAAGCCGGAACAAATCGTAAAATTTCACCGTTATATACCTCATTCATTTCTCCCACCTCCTGTAACCACGCCTCGTACATGTCGGATAATTTCAGTCGTCTCGGAACCTTTACAGTAAGAAAATGCTCTACATCTCTTGTGTAGTAATGATTGATCCGTATTTTATCGACCACAATTCTTTTGGAGCGATATCCTTTCACTTTTTCAAAATCGGAATTCACCGCTTTTTTCTTTTTTACATAAAAAAAGAGGTGAGGATTGAACACCTCAGTTGTTAAAGCCGGCTGTACAATACATTTCACCCATCGATTTCTGTGAAAATTTACTTTACTTTGATTGACAAGCATTTCGATCATCAGTTTATCGGCAGGGATAAAAGGGACATCGGATGTGCCGAACATTTGCCAATTCACGGCAATCGCCGGATGGTCGATGTAATCCTTTAAAAACACTCGCAAATCGTCAACTTGAGTCGCAAATAAAAACTCATCTAAATCGATAAAAGCCATCCATTTGACGGAGTTTCTCTGTTTGTGAAGACAATCCATAAAGGCTCCGGCCTGCAGCACCTCATACGAAGGCAAGGTGTCGTCCGGTTTAGGAGGACATTGAATAAGTTCTACCTCTCCTGCCCGGATATAAGGTTCGAGAACCGATAGATAGTCATCGGCGCTTTGGTCATTATATAGAAAAAAATGTTCCACTCCGACGAGTTTGTGGAATTCAATCCATTCTTTCATATAAGCCGCTTCATTTTGAAAAACCGCGCAGACAGCAAGTTCGTATTTGTACGATTTTTGTTTATTTTTTTCTCCCGACTGTAAAAAAGGGTGAAGAAAAAAAACGGTACAAACTGACAAAAGAAAAAGAATTTTTTTATTCATTTGCATTCCTATTTTTGTTTAGAGATCTCTTGTGTATTTTGTTTTTCGTAAGTGTACTGAATGCCAATTATTTTTTTAAGATAAAATTCATGGTGAATATCTCTGACTTTTGGGATAATTTACCGATGAGGTAAATCATGGAATACAAAAAAAACGATATCTGCGAAATAGCAATCACATCTTTGGGAGCCTCGGGAGAAGGTGTCGGTACTATAGAAGGATTTACCGTATTCATTGAAGGAGCTCTCCCGGGAGAAACGGTAAAAGCGAAGCTGACCGTCTTAAAAAAAAATTACGGAAAAGGGGAGCTGCTCGAAATACTCAAAAAATCCGAGGATAGGGTAATACCGGTGTGTCCCCTGTTCGATCGTTGCGGCGGATGCCAAATCATGCATCTCTCTTATGAAGGGCAACTGAAAGTCAAGAAACAAAAAGTGTACGACGCTCTGACCCGTATCGGAAAACTAACGGACATCACTGTCGAAGATTGCGTTCCGTCCCCTCAAAAACTGCATTATCGCAATAAAATGCAACTGCCCGTCACCTCTACAGAAGGGGCACTTACGATCGGTTTATTCGAAAAAATGAGTCATACCGTCGTGCCCGTAGATGAGTGCCATATTCATTGTGAAGAGGGGGAAAAAGTATATAAAAATATTTGTACCCTTTTACAAAAAAGCGACATTCTCCCTTACGACAGAATATCAGGAAAAGGAGAACTGAGACACCTCATCATGAAAACAGCCGTGAATTCCGGCAAAACCCTTGTGATTTTTGTCTCTGCCGGAGAAAAGACCGAAAAATTCAAATCTTTAGCAGCAGAACTTATAAAAATAAGTCCCAATATCGAAGGAATTGTCTTAAATATTCATCGGGAGCAAACAAATTTTGTTACGGGTCACAAATGGATGACCCTATTCGGAGAAGGGCGCCTTAGCGAAACAATCTGCGGACTGCATTTTCATATCTCCCCCGCCTCTTTTTTTCAGGTGAATACACTCCAGGCTGAAAATCTATACAAAGCAGTCACGGAATGTGCCGATATCGATGCCGAAACTTCCGTATTGGATGCCTATTGCGGAGTAGGAACTTTTTCGTTGATCGCAGCAGCAAAAGCAAAAAAAGTCGTGGGAATCGAATGTGTTCCGGAAGCCATTGCCGATGCGAAAGAAAATGCAAAAAATAACGGTATCACAAACTGTACTTTTGTATGCGGAACAACAGAAGAGCTGATAAAAGCGCACTCCTCCTGCGACGTAGTGATTTTGAATCCGCCGAGAAAAGGGTGTGAAAAAATTGTATTGGAGACATTATTGAAGACGGAACCGAAAAGAATTGTGTACGTCTCTTGTGATCCCGCGACATTGGCCAGAGATTTAGCTCTATTGACACCAAAGTATACAATTGAAGCGATACGTCCTTTTGATATGTTCCCTCAAACGATGCATGTAGAAACCGTTGTGAAGCTTGTACTAAGAAGAAATTGAACGCGCGAGTTATCAAGCGTTATGATCTTAATGCGTATGCCACCGCTCTAAAGTTTCGTAATTTCGTTTTTCTTCGCTCTGTGCAATCCGTTTATGACCCTTTCAAAAAAATAACTGATCAATCTGTAAATATAATATCCCAAAAGAATTCCGATAAATCCGTAAAAAATACTTTCTATAGAAAAAGAGATACCGGGTTGATAGGTATGATAAGTGGATCGTACAATCCTATGATCGCTTTTGACCATAAAAATAAAGGGTCTGGTAAAAGGACCTGATTCTCTAAGGGATTGCAGTGCTTGGGAAAGATTCTCGGTTCTTTCCTGCATAGCGAGGAGAAATTTCCCCTGTTCGGAGAAGTCAGGATCATCATTTTGAAGAAATTTTTGAATATAGGCATCCGGAGTTTTCTTCGTTTTTTGTGCGACCTGCTCGATTTTTTGCATCTGATAATTTAATTCATCCACATTTCCCGAAAGTTTGATCATATACTGATCGATAAACAGGGGAAATTGCATTAAAATCAGGGCCACGATCACAGCAAAAATGCGATCGAGCATGTGGGAAATCCAAGACAACATACCGGTCTCTCCTCTATTCTTTAGTCTTTTATTGCATAAAAAAATTCGTTTTGCAAGTTCAAATAATAGTCTGATAATTAAATAACGATTTTTTTATTTTCCCCTGTACAGGCAAACTAAAATTCTTCTATACAAAAAGAAGATAGGACAAGGAGGTCCGACCGGCTATGTATAAATATCTTCTCTTCTTTTTTCTTTTATCAATAGGAATACAACAGGAATGCGCCGGAGTAGTCAGCAAGGTTCCCCCCTGCTTTAAGAAAATGCAGGTCAATTTTTTTGAACGGGCTATCGTAGAAAAAGCTTTAAATCTACATCTGGTAAGTCAAAGCTCTTGGGCACTGATTAACAAGAACTTAAATCGAAGATCTTCCGTGGTCCCCATCCAAATGGAAACCATTGCCAAAAGAATGAGACCCAATCCGCTCTCCCCTTTCGATATTGAAGAGGCCAATAAATTATTGATTGAAATCCTTTTTACTATCTTCAGAAACACCATGATAGAGATGAATTTTTCCAGTGAAAGCGGAATAAGAGAAATGTTCCTGTTTATTCAGTCACACCAACCTGACATAAAAACTTTATGCGGTGTGGCCGATAAGAAGAGCTCTTGAGCATTTGCGGTTGTCGAATTGTTAGAATTTCGTTACACTGACTCCGGGATATCTATGTTAGGAGTCGCGAATGATTATCGACGGAAAATCATTATCAAAAGAAATACAAAGGGAAATAGCTCGATTCACCTCTTCTCTTACCGATAGAAGACCTTGTCTTGCAGTTATTTTGGTAGGCAACGATCCGGCTTCGGAAATTTATGTAAATACCAAAACCAAAACTTGCGCTAAAACCGGGATTTTATCTGTTAAAGACAATCTACCCTCCCATGTATCGGAAGAAATTTTATTACAAAAAATCGATGAGCTTAATCGAAATCCCCTCATAGACGGAATCCTTGTACAAGCCCCTCTTCCTTCCCATATCAACACCAATAAAATAAATTTTGCTATTTCCCCGGAAAAAGATGTTGACGGATTCCACCCTGTCAATCTGGGTAAGCTCATGCTGAATGATGATTCCGGATTCATCCCCTGCACTCCCTTAGGAATCCGGGTGATGCTCGCAAAAAACAACATTAGCGTCAAAGGAAAGCATGTTGTCATCGTAGGCAGAAGCGTCATAGTAGGTAAACCCATGGCCTCTCTTTTGCTGCAAAAAGGGGAAGGGGGAGATGCCACCGTCACGGTCGTGCATAAACATACTCCCGATCTCGAACAAATTTGCCGTGAAGCGGATATTCTTATTTCAGCAACAGGAATGCCGGGCTTCATAAAAGGCTCCATGGTCAAACAAGGGGCCGTTGTCATTGATGTCGGAATTAACAGAGTTCCCTGTCCGGATGATGTACGGGGCTACAAAATTGTAGGCGATGTCGATTTTGATGCGGTAAAAGAAAAATGTTCTCTTATCACCCCGGTTCCCGGCGGAGTCGGACCGATGACCATCGCGATGCTTCTCAATAATACTGTTAAAAGCTTTACACGTCGTCGACCCGATTTATGCAAAAATACTTTCTCCTGCTATTAATTTTTCTTTTTGCCTCTTGTGCAGAACATTCGCAGGATGCCGGGAAAATCACCGTTTTTTCCGATATAGCCATGACCATCCGATATAAAATTCTGATCGGCGGCCCTTTTTCCCCGGAAGACAACAAAACCGTTATAGCGGTCATTAAAAGTACTTTTCATGAGATAGATGAGGTGTATAACATTTGGAATCCCCGCTCCGAACTCTCCCTCATCAATGCCGGTCCGGCAGAAACGCCTTTACACATTTCGCCCGAACTGGAAAACCTCCTTTTTCTTACCGATAAATTAGTGAAAACAACAAAAGGATTGTACGATCCGACCATCGTTCCGGCCTATAAGATGTGGAAAGAGGCTTTAGAAAAAAATACAATGCCCGATCCTGACCGGTTAGCTCTGCTGAAAGAATTTGTAGGGTGGAAACACATACACTTACATCCCGGTTTTCTTGTAAAAGATCACAGAGAACTGCAAATAGATCTCGGCGGCATTGCCAAAGGTTTTTGCGTGGACTTACTTACAGAAAGACTCAATGCTTCGGGATTCCCTAACATATACGTAGAATGGGGCGGTGAAATCCGCACCTCAGGAAAGCATCCTGAGGGTCGACCTTGGAAAATTTATATAGGGAATCCTGAAAATCCGAGTCGGGAAAAAGCAATCGATACACTTTCTTTACACAACGCTGCATTGGCAACAAGCGGCGATTATTTGCAGCAATGGAAAATTCAACTCCCCTCATCCGGAGAGACGGTGGTTTACTCCCATATTATTCATCCGTATAGCTTAATTCCTATTATTGCGGGGAAAAGTAATATATGCAGTGCCACGGTTCTTGGGGACAACTGTGCAGTAGCGGATGCTTTGGCAACAGCAGTGATGCTTTTAGCGGATATAAAAGAGGCGGAAGCCTGGATTCCCGAGGTGCAAAAAGAATACCCGGGAACGGATTTTTGGCTTGTCCAAAGAGAAAAATCAGGGGAAACGGCGAAATAGCCAAGAACTCAAGCAGATGGCTCTATATCATCAAACAAAGTTATGGCGATGAGGGGGGCTATTTATTCTCTTTCATCTCTCTTATAATAGCCAGGTGTCCTCGAATCATTCTTTGTGCATAATTCGTGATGTCTTTTAAAAGGTGTAATCTGACCTGATTGGTATATTGCTCAAAAGGTTCAATCTCCTGAGTCTGCTCTCCTTCGAGAGTTTCGACAAGAGCATCGACAATGGTAACGGCAGCTTCGTCCAGCGCCCTATCATCGTCTGATAAAATGATTCCGCTGTGACCGGATCTGTTTTTCATATAAAGATCTCCGTTTTTCAAGGAAAATTGATAGTCCGATAACTACTTTTCCCGGATTATCCTTTAGATTTATTGTACCAAAATAAAATGTTTTTTAACAAATTATTTTACTCCTTATCTCCCTGCCAAGACTAATTAATATTAAAAAAAATATGAGCGTTGCATTATAACTAAAAACCTGATATAATTTTATTTAAAACAGTTTCATTTCTGAACTAAAGCATTTATTACTGTTAAAATTTAAATTTTACAAATCGCCACCCCGGAGCCCTATCGATGAATCCCTCTCAATTAAGGAAGATTGGAGTCCATTTGTCAGACTATACTTATCTTCCCGACCTCGAACGACGCCTTCTCATTTCTAAACTCTCCCCCTTTGAAATAGAGGTTTTAAATGAAATCATACACAATTCATTAAAATTCCCCGTCAAAGAACTTGCCGAACTCATGGACGTCTCCGGGCAGGAAATTTTGACGGTCCTGGAAAAATTACTTCCCCTCTCCCTCTTCACTTTTGACGGGAACACTATCTCTGTTCAGAAAGAATCCAGAAAATACTTTGAAACGCAATTAGAACGATTTGACGAAGACTTTACTCCTGATATCGATTACTTTCAGTCCTTACTGCGCCACGTACCCATCCACCTTCTTCCCTTGTGGTTTTCCATCCCTAAATCTACCGATGATATCTTCGGCTCTATCATTGAAAACTATTTCCTTACCCCGGAACTCTACACTAAATATCTTAGAGATTTACAATTTGATAACAAATATGCTGCCAAAATCATTAAAATGCTCCATAAAGGACCGGAATACATTGTTAAAGTATCCGATATAATAGAAAAATTCTCTCTTACACCGGAATCTTTAGAGGAATTGATCATCGTTCTCGAGTTCAATAAAATTTGTTGCCTAAAATATATCCGGGAAAATGACTCTTATCGCCGCATTTTAGTCCCTTTCCATGAATGGCACTCCTATCTCCTCTCCATGCAGTCCCTCTCTTGTAAGCCCATTTCAGATCCTGAACATGTGAATCCGCTGTATAGCCGTTGTTTCGGATTTGCAGAAGATATTGATCTGATCGTGCAAAAAACCGGAGAAGCCGGATTAGAAATTGTGAAAATTAAAGAATTTTGCTCGATTAATTTCCACCGTATTCCTGAAAAAATGGTTCAGCTAGGACTCGTCACTGTCCGGGATAATCACCTTATTCCTTCTGAAAATATGGGAGATTGGAAGCATAAATCTATTCAGGATAAAGCCATGGCCTTGTATTTCACCACCCTTAACGGATTTAGAAAAATAGGTGCAGCAGGAGATTTTAACGATAGAGATATCAGGGAAATTGAAAAAAGTTTGAAAGCGATTATCGGAAAAGGCTGGGTTTATTTGAATGATTTCATCGACGGTATGATAGCGCCTATAGGAAAATCACCGCCTGTTATGCTGCAAAAAAAGGGCCGTCTCAGAAATTATGCTCTTCCGAAATATGATGAGAAACAAATTTCTTTTATCAAAAGTACACTCGAAAAGCATTTATTGGAATCCGGAATGGTCAATTTAGGCAGCCATAACGACCAAATATGCATTTCGGTTACCCCTTTCGGCAAGCTCTCTCTCGGGGATTAATCAATAAGATGAACTTAAGACGCGCAGCGTTTGGAGTGCGGTGACTCGTCACCGCTTTGCCCTCGCATCGACTTGTCGATGCGTTTTTAAAAGTTTACAGACTAATCTTTGAACGAATTTCTGAATATCTATAAACACAAAATAACGCTTAAACCGCCTCGACAAGTCGAGTCGAGGGCAAAGTGGTGACAAGTCACCGCACTCCAAACGCTGCGCGAATTGAAATTTTCTTTACCCAACCAATTAATAAATAGATACTTCCTTACTCGCTTTTAAAGGTGAGTAACGGGGTAACGACTTTAACCGTTTTATCGGCTTCCTCAACTTTAGCACAAAAAGTCAGGCACTCTGTCGAGCGGAGAAAACAATTTCGAACCGATTCAAAATACATCCCTATGAAGAGAGTACAAATTACTGCCGCAAGACCTAATAAAACTCTACCCGCTCGTTCGAGAGGTTGGTATTTGCGTTCTTTGATTGCGATTATCCCGGATTGATCATCTTGCGGTATCTCTACATGATTCCAATCGGCATAATTCTTCATTTCAGTTGCACTTTTTATAGTCATAATAACTCCTTAAAAGAAATATATAACTATAATTATAAAATAATATTATTAAAGTATCATATAGATTGTTTAAAAAATGCTAAATCGATAATAAAGCATCTATAGGACGAAGTTCTCTGTTCTCTACTTGTTTCGTAGAGGTGAGAAATACCTGACCGGCAGCCATTAATTTTGTGTGAAGACGCTCCGTTCTCCCTCCGTCAAGCCCCATTTCAATATCATCCGTTAAGAGGAGAGGATTGATACCGACCTCCTTTTGCAGTTTGATCCAAGAAGAAAACTTTAAAGAAGCAACGCAGCTCCTTTGCTGACCTTCGCTTCCGAATATTTTGACCTCTTTTCCCGCCATCGTAAAAGAGAGGTCGTCTTTATGAGGACCGGAAAGAGTAAATCCAAGCTCTTTTTCCCGTAGGCGATTTTTTTGCAGGAGTGTCAGGTAAGATTGCCGTATATTTTCCTCATTTTTACACCAGGTCGATTTAAATCCTACATGAAGGTTTACCGCTTCGCCCGAGATTTCTTTATACACTTCGTCTGCATGATGAGCCAAGCTCTGCATAGAGATAATTCTTTTCTTTAAAAGATACTCGGCAGCTCCGCTCATCTCCTCTTCCCAAGGGGCTATGGCCTGTAATTGTCCTGATCTAAGAAGACAATTTCTCTGCCTCATCGCTTTATTATAGCGGGATAAAAAATGAACATAGAGAGGATCAAATTGGGCGATATGCAAATCCATAAACTGCCTTCTTTCGGCAGGCCCCCCCTTGACAAGATCCGGATCGTCCGGAGTAAACACCACTCCGGTCATGATCCCTAATAAATTTGCATAGGAGGGGCATATAGATCGATTCAGTGTAATTTTTTTATTTCTTCCGTCAAAAGCAAAAGTCAATCTTTGTTCCATGCCATGTTTAAAAAAAACGGCTTCGACTAAAAAATAAGGGGAATTATGGCGGATAAGTTCGGAATGCTGCTGCGTTCTAAAGGACCTACCGGAGATCAACAGGTAAATGGCTTCTAATATCGTGGTTTTACCCACGGCATTTTTACCGACAATATGATTGATTCCGGGTAAGAAATGAAAAGTCACGTCGTCATAAGATCTAAAATTATTAAGACGCAGACTTCGCAAATACATTTTTATTCTTCACCGAGACGCATTGGCATAAGTATATACAGAGGATTGTCCTGATTTTCATCCGTGATGACACCCGGATTAAACGGATCGATGAGTCCCAATTGTATATTTTCACTTTTACTGAAGCGGAGGATATCTAAAAAATAATTAGGATTAAAAGCGATTTCCAGTTTTTCACCGTGATAATTCACGGGCATTTTGACTAGGCCTTCCCCTACTTCCATTGTATTGGCTGTGAGAGTCAGTTCGCCGTCGCCGAAAGTAAATCTTACTGAGGAGTGGGTATTTTCGTTGGTAAACAGTGAAATCTGGCGAAGAAGCGTGATCAATTCTTCTCTATGAAGGCTGACTACCATGTCTGTTTTTTCAGGAATGACCCGATCGACATCCGGATAGTCACCGTTCAAAAGTTTGGTGATGATAATGGAGTTGCTTGCCTGAACGGCAATTTTATCGTCGAGAAGAAAACAACAGGCATCTTCTTCATCGTCATTCAGATTTTTGATGATCTCTTCAATCGCTTTAAGAGGAATGATATAGCTGCCGGTAAGAGATTCGGGAGAACTGACAGGTTTATATGTTTTAGCCAAACGTTTTCCGTCGGTTCCGACAAACGTAGCACCTCCCGAAGGATCTAAATTGAGGAAAACTCCGGTAAGCACATAGCGATTGTCTTCTTTTGAAACGGCAAAAGAGGTTCTTACTAATACATCCTTGAGTTCTGCCTGAGAGATTTTAAATTGTTTGGCATCATAAATAGGCGGCAACTCAGGAAATTCATCTCTGCTCATTCCGTGCATTTTAAATCGGGAGGATCCGGCAATAATTTCTGTGATTTCATTTTTATTTGTGGATATTTCTACATTCAGAACGGTCAGCTCGCGTATTAAGTTCGCAAAACGTTTGGCAGGGAGAGTTGTGGCCCCTTCTTCCAACACTTTTGCTTCGGTAAAACAGCGAATCCCCACTGTGAGATCGGTAGCCGTTAGGATAACTTCTCCGTTTTTTGCTTCGATAAGAATGTTCGACAAAATTGGGACAGCCGATTTAGCTCCGACCACATTTAACATCTTACCGATCAGATAAGTGAGCTCTTGAGTAGAAATGATGAATCTCATGATTTTATACCCCTTTTAAGGAAAATTCTTATTTACCCGATAAAACATACAAAGAAACATAAAAATACGCCGGATGATCCTCCCTTGTCAAGTCGTAATCGATATTTCGAAAAAATAGAATTTTTCGAAACCCGATTTGAATAAAAGAATTGTCATCGACACACAAATGAAGTATAAAATACTCATAAATAAATCAAAAATGATCGGAAAAAGATTATGAGAGTGCCGGAAATCGGACAAAGTTTTTACATGATTCCCAAACAGGAAGATCCTATTGATGATGGTTTTACACCGCTCAATCCTAATCCGGAAAGCCCTGAATCTCCTCCTCATAAAGTTCATCAGCCCCCCGGTCTTTTTCATACCCTTCTATCGGGAATCAATACTTACACCGGCATCGGAAGAGGCGGAGGAATACTCAGTACGAAACCGGTCTCTTTACAGCACAGAAACACCGTCAAAAAATTGACAAGTACGGGCGAAAAATTAAATACAGGATGTTTTCTCGATTGCCTGAATTTCATTTTAAAAAGACATGAGAACACTCCTCATCTACCTCTTATTAAGGGACTTATAGAATCCTCTTCTGACCTTCCCATGCCTTCTGAAATTCTTTCCGACTATACCGAATCCGCTACATTGAAGGAGGATCTGATTTTCATCCCCTATCTTCTTAGGCGTACACATATCGTAATCATTACTGTCGATATGAAAGGCCGGACAGTAGAATATTATGATTCTCAAGGTACTCATCCCGATTCTGTCATGCAAACTGACTTACAAAAAATAAAAACCGACTGTTTCCCCGGAGATCCCAAAGCACGCATTTTGGATGATTTTCCCTGTCAGCAAAATGATCTGCATAACTGCGGTGTCCATGTCCTTTACTATATCCGACAACGCTTGGCCGGAAAAAGTTTTTACGAAATTACTTCCGAAGAATTTAATTCAAAAAAAATTGAAGATTTACGAATAAAATTGGCAGATCTTTTACCTTGATCAATATCGTTATTAACGAGATAATTTATTAAAATTAAATAACGGTCATTGTGTTTTATAAAAAAATAATTTTATTTTTTTTCTTTTTTCTTTGTACAAATTTGCTTGTAGGGGAAGAATATGCCGTGCAATTTTTCGGATTGACCTCCGACACAAAAACTCTCGATCTTCTACGCTCCTCCTCTCAGCTTCTTTCGCTACAAAATTCTCCTCCCGCAACTCGTATAGGACTGCAAAAACGGACGGAAAATGACATCAAAAATTTCATTAAAGTATTACATAGTCAGGCTTATTATAATGCTCGTATAGAATCCGAATTCGATTATATAACCGTTCCGATACAAATTAAAATCAATATCGACTCCGGACCGGTTTATCCCGTAACCTCCTTCGAAATTTTCCCCTCTCCTCAATCAAAAGGATCTTTCCCCTACTCCTCGGTTTCTGCCGGACAATTAGGACTCATTAAAGGACAACCTGCCACGACAAAAGCAATTTTTGATGCGGAAAAAGAGCTGGAACAGATGATGGACTGCGCAGGCTACCCTTATGCCCGGGTAACGAATAAGGTTGTCATTGCAGACCAAGAAGAAAAAACGATTACCGTCACTTTTTTTATCGATAGCGGATCTAAATATATATTCGGCATCACCAAAGTGACAGGCAGTAAAAAAGTGCGAAGAAGCTATTTCAATAAACACATAGCCTGGAATCAGGGAGAAGTGTACTCCCCTCTTAAAATCCGCAAAACGCAGAATGAGCTGGAATTGGGAGGACTTTTTTCTTCGGTCAGCCTTTCACTTCCTGAGTCCGCACCGGAATCTGAAGAGATTCCCGTTACCATCCAAGTCAAAGAAAATAAACCGAGAACAATCGGCCTCGGAATTAACTATGAAACAGAAAGGGGTATAGGAGCCTCGCAAAGTTGGACTCACCGCAATTTTACGGGAAAAGCCGATAATTTAGGATTCAGAGGAGCCGTTTGGAGCGACAAGCATTATGGAGAGCTCTCTTATATCCAACCTGATTTCAGAAGGAAGCATCAGGATTTGATCTGGTCGGCTGATTATCTGAGAGAAAGGGATGAAGGCTATACATCGAAATCGTATAGTATTTCGGGGATTCTGGGAAGACAGGTAAATCCAAGCCTTCTTTATTCTTACGGCATTATGTACAAACACCTTATTGATACCGATATTCATGAGAGTACGAATCACCAATCGCAAAAACATGACAATGACACGTTTAATTTATTCAAAACTCCCATCAATTTTTATTTAAATAAAAGTAACAGCATTTTGGATCCCACGGAAGGCTATCGGCTAAAAATTAAATCGATTCCCTCCTACAATTTTATAGGATCACAAATCTTTTACAGTATTAATATACTGGGGGCCTCTTACTACCTTCCTCTTGACAGCTGTAACCGACATCTGTTTGCTTTCCAAGCAACTTTAGGACTCATTCCCGGTCCGTGTAAAACAAAAATCCCCCGTTCTGAACTTTTCGATGCAGGGACCGATTCTTTATTGAGAGGATACAGATACAAGACCGTGAGTCCTCTTGATAATGAATATAAACCGACGGGCGGTCGTTCGATGATGATCTATACGTTGGAATATCGAATGAGAATGAATAAAGAGATCGGCTGGGTACTTTTTTATGATTTCGGAAATGTATATGAGAGTCGCACACCGCAATTCAACAGGAAAATTTTGCAATCGACGGGAGTAGGGTTGCGATATTTTACTCCGGTCGGACCTATTCGACTTGATTTGGCATTCCCTTTGAATCCGCGGAAACACGTAGAAAAAAGCAGATACCAGGCTTACCTGAGTATCGGGCAGACTTTCTGAGAAGTCGAATAAATGTTATGATGGATCGGATATGAACAGTAAACTATTTATTTTTTTTAAAAGAACACTTTTTATAGGTCTTTTTCTTTTTCTCTCTCTGTTTTGCTTATTGCAAATTAAAGAGGTCCAATTATTTATAGTGAATTCTACCGAAACTCTCATTGAAAAACATACGGGGTATTCTGTCCGGATCGATGAACCGGAGTTTTTATTCCCTTTCGAAATCAGAGGAACATCTCTACGGATCTCAAAAAATTCAGAGGAAGTTTTTTTTGCAAAAAAAATAAATCTCCGACTCAAGCTTATTTCAATAATAAAAAAAGCCCTTATCTTCCGGTCGATTCAAATGGAAGGGGTTATCGTTTCCGATCGGTTTTTACAAGAGTCCTCCGGAGATTCGGTTCTTTCGGAATTCGTTGTTCCCGATATTGCGTTTACCGCCGGAGTCCGTTATTTATCGGTCACTCACTTACAAATCCCCTCTCTCACAAACAAAATAATCGATCTGGAAGGGAGTATAGAAATCAGTCCGAAAAAAATCCCTTTGAACCTCTCCGGAAAAATCGCCGAAACCGGTCAAAGCGATAAGACATTCATCTTAAAAAGTCTGATAGAACAAAAAAAGGACCGGATTGACCTCACAGCAGCTATAGAATCCAACGAAGGATTCACCATAGAAAATAAACATCTACACAACATCCTTTTTGAAATCACTCTTTCCGGGAAAAAAGAAATCCGTCATACAACCGATCACTCATCAAAACAAATTATTTCTTTTTTTGAAGGGAATTTTTCCGCCTGCGGCACCGGTTTTACTATCCCCCTCACAATAAGTGCCGACATAAAATATAGTCCGATAGTCGGATTATCCCTGAAAAATTTTCTGGGAACATTTGCCGGCACAAAACTTTCAGGCAATGCTTTTATAGACACAAATTTCGTTCCTACAGAGATAAATTTTTCTCTGGATATGCCGGAGATACAAAATATCGCCGGTTTACTCGGAGTAGAAAAAGAACTATTACCGCAAGGCACTGTGACGATGAAAGGAGGGGTTCGAGCGGATACGTATCAATTCAACATAACAGCCTCTTCCCTCCAAGGGGTTGAGTATTTTTTCGAAAATGCACAGGGGACTTTTTCCGGAACTTATAACTCCTCTTCTTTTTCAGGATCAGAAGAAATCACTTTTTTATACCATAAAAAACCGGTCTCTCTCACTTCCCGATTTTTTTTCGATAAAGCCAAGGGATTATCGATAAAAGATCCGGTATTGACTTATGACTCCGGCAGTATCGGGTCGGAATTGCTCTCTCTATCCCTCGACGGAATCGTCACAGGAACAGCTGAAGGAAACTTAACTCAATTAGCATCAATAGCTTACATCTTTTCCCTGCCGATTACAGGCTCCGGAAGTTTTACTTTTAAAGCATATCCGACTGAAGAAAATCCTCTTATGCAATCCGGTTCCTTTACAATGAAAGGGTCGGGAATACAAATTGAAGAGTGTTTTATAGAATCTCTCCTCTGTTCCGGATCGATAGATGATCTGTATTCCTCCCCTAAAGGTGTCTTGGAAATAAGTGCAAAAAAAATAAAAAGGGGTGGGATTTTTTTCGAATCGGGCGGATTTAAAGCTGCAATGAACGGATCTTTACAAAATTATGAAATTTTTGCGCGTGGCCCGGGATCAGATTTCATAGGAAAAGGCACGTGGAATTTTGCAGAAAAAACAAAAATCCTGAGCATAGAAAATTTTAACGGAAATTATAAAGGAGAGGCTTTTTCTCTCAAAAAAACCGGTTTTATCTCTTTAGATCAAACTGTCCGGAGCCTTTCTCCTATTTCTCTACAGGTTGGGAATGGTTCGATAGCCGGATTTTTCCGGTACTCACCGGAAGGGATCCGATCGAAATGGGAAATCACAAATATCCCCGTCCTTTTTTTTACGGAAGAGGTCTACGGCGATTCCATACAAGGAAATATCTCGGGCAATATGCTGGTAGAGGGAAAGGAATATTTATCAGGAAATCTGGAAATAAACATTGCAGACCTGCAATTTGAGAATGCCAATACTCCTCCTTTAAACGGAAGCATTCAGATTTCTTTGAATGAACGATTTGCCACATTAGAGAGTCTGATATTTTCGGAGGAAAATTTTCCGATCTCCATAAAAGGGAAATTTCCCGTTCAAATTTCTTTATTTCCTCCGCAATTTCTTCTGAAAAAACAGGAAGAGCTGTTTTGTTCTTTTCAGGCCTCAGGAAAAATAGCTCCTTTAATAGAATTTTTCGGTGCGGAAAATTTCACCCTTACAGGAAAAGGGCGGATAGACGGCACTGTCAAAGGGACTCTTGATAGTCCGATAATTTCGGGAAACGCCAACATAGAACAGGCTAATTTCGAATACTTTTCTTTAGGAACCTCTCTGAAAAATTTAGAAGCTCATTTTGAAGGAAATAATGAAAAAATTATACTCACCTCCCTTACAGCAGACGATAACGTAGGGGGACGTGTAACCGGAACGGGAGAACTCGCCATCGAACCGGGAGAAGGTTTTTCAGGTCAACTAAGGCTCCTCCCTGAAAAACTCCTCATCCTCGATATAGAAAATATTACGGGCGCCTTCACAGGAACAGTGGATGTTACGGGAAATAATCGAAAAATATTCATACAATCCGATTTAGAAGCCGAAAAAGTAGGATATGCCATCCCCAAAAAAATCGGCGATATTACAGATCCGGTCGATGTCATTTACGTAAATCAGAATCCGATGGAACCTCTGCCTACTGCTATTCATCGAAATTCACAAACAGCCATTCCTGTAGAATTCGATCTACGAATTTCCATACCGAATATTCTGCAAATCAATGACGGTGATCTCAATTCTTTATGGAAAGGAAATCTTATTCTCTCCGGAACGCCTGATAAAATTTCTCCGAAAGGGGAATTGTCCCTCACAAAAGGAAGCTATCTCCTGAACGGGCAAAAATTTGAACTGAAACAAGGATCGATTTCTTTTTCCGGTGACTTCGAGAAAAAAGCGACTCTTTACATAGTGGCCTCCAGAGATATTCACGATTACCGAATCGACATTGTCTTACAAGGCCCGGTGTCCAATCCGAATATTATCCTCCGATCAAGCCCCGCCCTACCGCAACAAGAGGTCTTATCCCTCATCCTTTTTGGAAAATCCCCTTCGGAAATATCCGCCTTTCAGGACGAACAGTTAGAGCAGTCGCTATCGGGTTTATTGAAAGAACAGTCCGGACCGGGACTGGTCAGCAAGCTACAGCAAACGATCGGAATAGACCGAATAGACATCAACAGGCAGGAATGCGGCACGGGAGAAGTTTCCATCGGCATAGGGAAATACCTGACACGAGATCTCTACATCTCTCTAAAAAAAGGTTTTGGAGATGAACCGACACGACTGAGTCTCGAAGCAAAATTACATCGAGATGTAAAAATCCAAATTGATGCAGGAGAATCCGATCAGGGTAGCAGCGATACAGCATCCGGACAAATCTCCCTTTTTTGGCAGCACGATTATTAGTAGTCTGTTTGATAAAAGAGCCTTTTTTGCTATCTTTATTCAAACGTTTCTTGCCTGTTTAAGCAATATTTTCTAAGATGCAGGTTTAACCGAAATATATATATAAACGGATAAACCGGCGTCGCACAAAGAATGAATCAATCTGTAACAGGACCCCTACAAGTTGTAGGAGACTATTTTTACCTCATTATGAGTGTACTTTGGGTCTCTTTTCGCCGTCCTCCTCAATGGTCATTGATTCGTGACCAAATGTATGAAATAGGAGTTTTATCTCTTCCCGTCGTCGCCATTACCGGATTTTCCACGGGGATGGTGCTGGCAGCCCAATCATATTTTCAACTGTCGGATAAAGGATTGGCAAGTGCAACGGGACTGATGGTAACCAAAGCGATGATGGTGGAGCTCGGTCCGGTTCTCACCGCATTTATGATCACAGGAAGGGTCGGAGCAGCCATGTGTGCGGAGCTCGGTTCCATGCGGGTAACGGAACAAATCGATGCCATGCGATCGATGGCCGTCAATCCTTTGGGTTATCTCGTGGCTCCCCGCTTTATCGCAGGAACGCTTATGATGCCTTTATTGACGGTATTCAGCTGTGCGATGGGAATTGCCGGAGGATATATTATTGCCGTCGGATATTGCGGAATGTCTTCCAATTCTTTTATCGATCCTCTACCGTCGCACATCACCACCTTCGATTTTTTTAGCGGGATAGCCAAAGGATTTGTTTTCGGTATCATTATCGTCACCATTTCATGCTACAGAGGACTGACTACAAGAGGAGGCGCTGCCGGAGTGGGAAGAGCTACCACAAACAGTGTCGTCATATGCTACTCTGTAATACTGGTGACCAATTTCTTTTTGACAATCTTTTTAAACACTTTTGCCGAACAGATTACAAACACTTTAAATCGGTTTATATAAAAAATGATCGTAATAAAAAAACTTTGTAAACGTTATGGAAGTCTGGAAGTGATCAAAGATCTGGATTTAGAGGTTTATGAAGGGGAAACTCTGGTTATTTTGGGTCGATCAGGAGTAGGGAAAAGTGTGTTACTGCGCTTAATTCTGGGAATAGAACTTCCCGATAGCGGCAGCATTGAGATCGACGGGAAAAAAATTTCGGAGATGAATCAGGATGAACTCGTAGAAATGCGCCGGCAAATGGGCATGCTGTTTCAAAGCTCTGCCTTATTTGATTCCCTTAACGTAAAAGAAAATGTAGCGTTTTTTCTACGGCAGCATCAAAATAACTTAAGTGAAAAAGAAATCAGCGATAAAGTGGCGGAAGCCCTGGAAAAAGTAGATTTAAAAGGGATCGAAAGTAAAATGCCTTCCGACCTTTCAGGAGGGATGCGAAAAAGGGTGGCACTGGCTCGGGTAACCATTTACAGACCGCGCATACTTCTTTATGATGAGCCCACAACCGGACTGGACCCTATAACAGCAATGCAAATCAACGACATGATCAATAACATACAAAAAGAACTGAAAGGCACTTCCATAGTCGTTACTCACGACCTTCCGTCTGCCAGGAAAGTCGGGAACATCATTGCTTTTTTTGATGATAAAAAAATTATTCACAGCGGAAGCTTCAGTGACTTCCTGCAATTTAAAGATCCAAAAGCTCAAGCTTTTATCACCAATGCAGCTTTTACGACGGAGAAATTTATAAATGTTTGATCAGGCAAAAAATCTAATGATCGGTCTTTTCGTACTTGCAGCCATCACCATTGTAGTCTTCATTCTTCTTTTTATTCATCCGAATGTGGGAGATGAAGGAAAGACACTGCATGTACGTTTTTCCAACATCGATAAGGTGAATATAGGTACCCGAGTGAGCTTTGCAGGGAAACCTGTCGGAGAGGTCGTAGATATCATAGAAACTCTGGACAAATCCAATCCGCGACCTTCCACGGACGGACAGGTGTATGCCTATGAACTTACTTTAGCGGTTGATTCAAGCGTCAATGTCTACAATACAGATGAAATTTCCTTACGAACCTCCGGATTATTAGGCGAGAAATCAATCAATATCACTCCTCTTCCCCCAAAACCGGGCACAGCCCTTACGTTGATTAACGACAAAATTATCTATGCCGACGAAACGGGATCCGTTGAAGATGCATTTAAAGAGATCAAATCATTGTCTGATAAATTTAACAGCGCGCTAAATGCCGTCATCGATTCATTAGATGACATCAAAAAAAATAATATGTGGGAGAAAATTGCAGGCACCTTTGCCAATCTGGAAGACATCTCGGGAGCCGTGAATAAACCGGAGGAACTGTCCCTCATCATTGATAACTTTTCAACTCTATCCAATAACATCGTAGATTCCTGGGCCACTATAGACGAAGCCATCGAAAATGTAGCGCTAATGACCGATAACGGAAAATTGATCATAGAGGATGTAAGAAACGGAAAAGGTACTGTGGGTAAAATAGTTATGTCAGATGACCTCTATTTACGCCTGAATGCCGTCATGAACAAAGCACAAATTACCATGAATGACATCAATCATTACGGTCTTCTGTTTCACCTTGATAAAAATTGGCAACGACTCAGAGCGCGCAGGCTAAATCTTTTACAAAAACTTGCATGCCCTCAGGAATTCCGCAATTACTTTAATGATGAAATAGATCAAATCACCACTTCCCTTTCCCGTGTCTATATGGTATTAAACAAGAAAAACCCTTATGCACGTTGCCCTAATGTCATCAAAGATGTGGAATTCGTAAAGGTCTTTTCCGAATTAATGCGACGGGTAGAAGATGTTGAGGAACAACTTCATATGTATAATATTCAACTACAGGAACCGAACGTTTATGAAACGGAACTATCGGGTTGTTGTAGATGACGGAGCTGCCGGAAATGGAAAAAATCCCCTACGCCAAAATACAAAAAGGAACTTTTTTGATTGCCACCCCCGATATTGAAGGGGGAATATTTTTTAGAGCAGTCATCCTCGTTTGCGAACACAATCCAAACGGCTCTTTTGGAATCGTCATCAACAAAAGTCTCACTCTCGAACTTCCGGAAGAGCTCATCAACATAGACTCATTGGCAAATCCGCAAGTGCAAATTCGAGCAGGCGGCCCCGTACAGACAAATCAAATGATGCTTTTACATACATCGGATAAAATTCCGGCTCAAACACTGAAAATTTGCGATGATGTTTATTTAGGCGGAGATCTCCAATTTCTTCAAGAGGCTATCAGCGATGAACATGGCCCTCATTTGCACATGTGTTTCGGCTATGCAGGTTGGGGAGCCGGTCAGTTAGAGAGAGAATTCTTAGACGGACACTGGTTCCTTTTCCCCGCTTCGGAACATCATCTGTTTCAAATTCCTGCTGAAAAATTGTGGCAGACTCTCCTAAGAGAAATGGGAGGTAAATATGCCACAATCTCCATGATTCCTGAAGATCTCAGTCTTAACTAACACTATTTCATCTTCCAACGATATAAAATGACAGCTGTCGCCTGAGAAACATTTAAAGAATCAATGGCGCCCGACATCGGAATATACACACATCGCTCCGCTTGCTTAGCCAGTAACGATCTAACTCCATCCCCTTCCGATCCCACAATCAATACGGTTTTATCGGCAAAAACAAAAGAATCCAAATCGGAGGCATTTTTTCCCACTTCAGCTGTGATGATTTCATATCCCTCTTCATAACATTTCTTTACCGCTTCCACCAGATTAGAGACTTTAATCATCGTAATCAATTCGGAAGCTCCCACCCCTGTTTTACTTGCTGTCGGAGTCAGATCTGTCCCTCTGTTTTTTGACCACACCACCGCCCCTACACCAAAACATTCGGCAGAACGGAGAAGCGATCCGAAATTTTGCGGATCATTGATCGAATCGAGAACCAAGACGAGGTCTTTATCTTTCCCTGCCGATTTTTCTAAATATTCTTTTAAAGAGGGTTGATTGATTTCTTTGACCAACGCCACTAAAGATTGATGTGATTCAGAATTCACCATATGAAAAAGTTCCTGTTTCGAAACAATTTTTAGAGGAAATCCAAACATTTCAGCCTTTTTTTCAAGAACGGGATCAGATCGAAGGGCATACATTTGTATAATTCTTTTGGGATTCGATTTAATGACCTCTTCGATACAATTTTTTCCCATAATATAGCGTCCGGTAACGGGAGCATGTTTTTTGCTGCTGCGGGAATGATGTGAAGGAATATTTTTCATGATTTGCCTGATTTAAAGATTATACGGATAAGGTGAGTTTTTAAGAGATATTTTACAACTTAACCTGCTAAAAAGCAAATCCTTTCGAAAAGACTGATAATCTCCCGAAAACCTAGTCTTTATGTACTAAAAAAGGTACAATAAAATTTGGATAAGGGAAGTGCATGGGAAAGATTAAACCAACTTTTCAGGTACAGTTTTATAGAGAATCAAACGGAAATGAACCCGTTAAGAGTTGGCTGCAATCTTTAGATAAATCAATTAAGATTATAATCGGTGAAGACATTACAAAGTACAATTTCGTTGGCCTTTGGAATGCCTTTAGTTCGTAATCTAGGTGCCGGAATTCATGAATAATTCTACTTCATGGATTTATCAAAAAAACACAAAAACTTCCGATTCATGATTTAAAAATAGCAAAAGAGAGGGCGAAAAATTATGAGCAACAAGAAAAGAAAAAGTAAAAATATTCATGAAGGCTCTAATTTTGATGATTTTCTTAAAGAAGAAGGAATCTTGGAACATTGTCAGGAAGTGGGGGCTAAATATACTTTTGTAATGCAGCTTCAAGATGAAATGGAAAAGCAAAAATTAACAAAAGAAGAATTAGCCAAGCGTATAGGAACAAGTAGATCGGCCTTGGATCGTTTACTTGACCCCGGTAAACCATCAAATATTCGATCACTGATCAATGCAGCCACTGCTATTGGCAAACATTTAAAAATTAGTATTATTTAAACTTTGGGGTCAGGCCTGACAATCTGACAGTAGAGAACGATTAAGACAATCTTCTTCTTTAACAAAGTGTCAGAGTATCAGGCCTGACCCCAACATTCCAACACCAACATTTGTCACATGCTTAAACACATGTTGAAACTCTTAGCTTAACGCGTATGCGACTTGTCGAGGCGTTTTAAGCGATG
>Ga0206889_1020_pt1 | contig 35670 bp, 33 predicted proteins | sample Alteio_BWOrgHeat_57_FD_153245 | JGI IMG/M metagenome (GOLD analysis project Ga0206889, IMG submission 153245) | Enriched cells from forest soil in Barre Woods Harvard Forest LTER site, Petersham, Massachusetts, United States - Alteio_BWOrgHeat_Nextera5 ... | reverse complement strand
TTGCCGTTATCGGCGCATCGTTTCTTTTGAGCAGCGTATATGTTTTTTCAAGCAGCAGCAATTCCCTGTTTTTTACAGTATTGTATTTTGCAGGTGTCTGTGTTGCTCTCGGACTATTAATTAAATTGACGATTCGATTTATCTCAGAAGGAAAATTTAGCTCCGGAATTTATTCCGATCAGGATCAGGAAGGATTTGTCGCTTCGAGTTGGAACGTTTCTCTTGTAGGAAAGGAGGGGATTGTCGTGACCGATTTAAAGCCGGGAGGGCATATTCTGGTGGATGGGAAACGTTACGCAGCCATTTCTCAAACGGGATACATCACTAAAGGCGAAATAGTGTTCATTATCGGCGGTGAAGGGGATTCTCTCTCCGTCAAAAAACAGTTATAGGAAAAATTATGTCAAATGTTACTTCGACCGATTTCGGTATAGAATTTTATTTTATGTTTATTATCGTGGGAGGATTACTCCTTCTTTTATTGGGACTCATGGGAAAATTTATCGGTCTATGGTTCCAGGCTTTTGTCTCCGGAACACCCATTCCGCTCTTTAATATTATCGGAATGAGTCTGAGAAAAATTCCCCCGAGAGAAATTGTCACCGCTCGGATCAACTCGTATAAAGCCGGACTGAAAACAATTACTGTGGAAGATCTGGAAACACATTATCTTGCCGGCGGACATATTAAAGAGGTGATCGAAGCCATGATCGCCGCCGATAAAGCGAATATTCCCCTCGATTGGCGCCGCGCTACGGCAATCGATTTAGCAGGAAGAAATATTCGCGAAGCGATCGAAACTTCCGTTTATCCGAAAGTCATTGATTGTCCCGGAGGCGGAAGGTATATTACAGGGGTCGCTAAAGACGGTATTCAAATTAATGTCCGCGCTCGGGTCACGGTAAGAACAAATATAGCACAACTCGTAGGCGGAGCAACCGAAGAAACCATCATCGCCAGAGTGGGCGAAGGGATCGTCAGCGCTATCGGCGGATCGGAAACTCATCTACATGTACTGGAATCTCCCCAAAGAATTTCTAAACTTGTGTTGGATAAGGGACTGGACTCTTCCACTGCCTACATGATTCTTTCTATCGATATCGTAGAAATGATGCTGGGAGAAAACATCGGAGCGAAACTTCGTGCTGATAAGGCGGAATCGGATAAAAGAATCGCCCAAGCCGAAGCGGAAAAGCGCCGGGCTATGGCCGTTGCCGAAGAGCAGGAAAATAAAGCTAAGGTGAAAGATATGGAGGCAAATCTCATTAGAGCCGAAGCCGAAGTACCTCTCGCTATTGCCGAAGCTTTCAGAAAAGGGCATATAGGAATTATGGACTATCAAAGAATCCAAAATATACAAGCCGATACAAAAATGCGCAGATCTATTGCGGGATCTGATGAGGACCGTACACAAGATCATGAAGTATAGAGAATTATATGCATGCAATTGAACTGATCGGATTTATAGCTTTTATCATTTTTTTTATTCACTCTTCTTTAAAAATGCTTCGCGAAAAAAAGGGAGAATTTGATAAAGAAAACGGAAGTGAAACCGGAAACGTACGATCGCATAATAGAACACCGGAGAGGGGAGCGTCGATTGAAATTTTGAAGAAAAAAATCAAAAACACTCTCCCTCCGATAAATCCTTCAGAAATCGATTCGTTAAAAGAGGTGTATGAGTACAATCAAAAGCATGTAAAACGATCTTCCGAAAAATCGAGGGCAGATAAACGGTCGGAACGGGAAAAAGAAGATCCTTACAGTGTAACGGGGCAAATCGGGAATGAAAAAGAAGATCCATACAGTTTATCATTAAGAAAAAGAAGCCATAAGGCTTCAGGAATCCTTTCCCGATTGGATTCCAAAAAAGATATGGTAGTAATGTATGAAATATTTGATAAACCAAAAGCGTTAAAAAATACAAATGCCGACAGGTAACAGTTACTCTAAAATAAAACATCATGTGTCTCTTCTGGCAAAAGAGACGGGAAGAAATCCGAAAGATATTTCTATTATTGCGGTTTCCAAAAATTTCCCTTGGGAACATGTTTCATCCGCTTATGAAATCGGTTGCAAAAATTTTGGCGAAAATAAAATTCCTGAAGCTCTTCAAAAGATTTCAGAAGCTCCAAAAGATATAAAATGGCATTTTTTGGGAACTCTACAAAAAAATAAAGTGCGTAAAGCCGTCGGATCTTTTGAACTGATCCACTCTGTCGATAGTCTGTCTTTAGCAGAAAAAATCTCCCAAACAGCAAAAGAACTCAAATATACCGCTCATATTTTATTACAGGTAAACACCTCCGGCGAAGCTACTAAACATGGTTTAGCTGAGGAGGAGTGGAGAAAATCTTTTCAGGAAATTTTGGCTTTACCCAATTTATCTGTCGACGGTCTTATGACGATCGCCCCTTTTACTCACGACGATGTCATTGTAAGAGATTGCTTTAGAAAGCTTCGTTTTTTTAAAGAGGAACTCAATAAAACGTTTAAACCGAAAAATAAATTATTTCATCTTTCCATGGGAATGACCAACGACTACCCCATCGCAATTCAGGAAGGGGCCACTCTTCTCCGGATCGGCTCCGCTATTTTCGGCGAACGCCCGAAATGAACTCTCTCGATTCTATTCACCCCGATCTCCTTATAGCAAAAAACAGGGCGTATGAGCCTGCCGGACTTCTCCCGGTAAATCCGGTTCGGGAAAATGAAAGCAGAGAATACGCAGCGGCCGAATTTTCTATGAATGAACGGAGGATAAAATTCCGCAGCGCGAAAATTACTCCGACAAAAACCGGCCTTTTTGTCACATTATGGAAAAGAATCGGATCCGGACCCATCATGCCTTTTGATATTGAAGATCCGATCGATTTTTTTGTGATAAGCGTGCGCAAAGGAGATCGTTTAGGGCAATTTGTTTTTCCGAAAGACGCATTATTGAAGGAAGGTGCTCTCTCTCAATCAGGTAAAGGGGGAAAACGGGCAATAAGAGTGTATCCTACATGGGATACAACCGATAGTAAACAGGCGCAAAAAACTGCGGCATGGCAATCGGTATATTTTTTTGAAATTCCTCCTTTCGAACAGCCGGACTTGAACAAAATCCGACAATTGTTTCATCTATCACCTGTAAAGTAGCTTTACACTGTGGAGATGTCTTAAACTAACACTAAACGTAAATGGTTATCTCTTAACGCTGCGCGCGCTCAATTTCCTCTTAGAAAAATAGAGAGTTCTGAAGGACCGGCATAAATTATCGGTCATGCTTTTTATTTTTTAGTCATTTATAATCAATAATATGTATTTTTGTTAATAGATTAATAAGATTTTATTCATGAATATGCTATAGGTGAAATAGAATATAAATATTTGAGGAAAAAAGATGAAGCCTTTTAGCTCGATAGCTGAAGTCGTACGGTATATATCGGAGACAAACACACATCGAAACTTCTTGAATTATCAGACTATTTCAGGCGAATGGAAAAGCACATCTGTTTCTGAGTTTATGGAGGAATTGGAAAATCTGACTTTAGGGCTCCGCGAAATAGGGGTCGTCAAAGGAAGTCCTGTCGGAATTCTTGCCGGCTCCTCCACAAGATGGACCCTTTCCGATTTTGCTATTATGCTTGCCGGTGGAATCACCGTTCCTCTTTTCGGCAATATTTCAGATGAAAATTTCGGATTTGAAATAGAACAAACAGGATTGAAATACATTTTTGTGGCAGGCGATGAACAATGGCAAATGCTTGCCCATCACCGGGATTCGTTCACTACCGTAATCAATATGCTCGATGAAGACTGTCATGATCCCTCTATCAAATATTCCGATCTCGTGAAAAAGGGGAGGGAAGTCAAAAAAAATCAGCCCGACCTGTTTAAAAAAATGTTGAACGAGATCAAACCTGATGACCTTGCTACGATTGTCTATACAAGCGGCAGCACCGGATTGCCTAAAGGGGCGATGCTTACTCATAGAAATGCGGTCAGTCTTGTGCATTTAAATCCGTTTCACAGATCGCATGACAAAGATGTGTATCTCAGTGTTTTGCCTCTTGCGCATATTTTTGCCCGCTCTATCAATTTTCTTATGATGGTTTGGGGAGTGCCGATCTATTACCTTCGCGATATCAAGACAATCGGTGACGTATGCAAAAACTTACAGCCGACTATTCTCGTTCTTGTTCCGCGGATCATCGAAAAAATTTATGACAAAATTATTACAAAAATTCGCCGCTCCTCTTTTGTGAAAAAAACTATAGGAGAATGGGCGGTGAATGTGGCGAATAGGGAAGATGATTTCTACACCGCATGTATGCTTCCTATTGCAGATAAACTTGTGTATTCACATCTTCGTGAAGCTTTGGGCGGAAAAATTGAATTGGTGATCTCCGGCGGAGCCCCTTTAAATCCTCAATTGGGCCGATTTTTTAATCATATAGGCGTTCCGATGTTGGAAGGATGGGGACTTACCGAAGCAGCGACCGTGACTTGCAATCGATTAGAAAAAAATAAAATAGGATCCGTAGGAATTCCCTTTGACAGTATAGAGATCAAAATCGATGAAAAAGGGGAAATTTTAGTAAAAGGTCCGTTGGTGATGAAAGGGTACTATAAAAATGAAGAAGCGACAAAACAGGCTTTTACCCCGGAAGGATTATTGAGAACCGGGGATAAAGGCAAGATCGACGCGGACGGTTACCTTACTATCGAAGGGCGTATAAAAGAGCTATACAAAACCTCGACGGGAGAATATATCGCTCCGGTTCCTATTGAACAGGAACTTTGTAAAGCCCCTTTAATCGATATGGCTGTTGTCGTTGCTGACGGTAGAAAATTTGCCTCTTGCCTGCTGTTTCCCGATTTCGAAGTATTAAAAAATCTGAAACGGGATCAATCTAAAGAACAGGTTTCCGATGCAGAATTCCTCGACAGCTCTTTTATTAAAGAAGAAATGGACAGACTTTTCACCGGATTGAATCAGCATCTGAATCATTGGGAACAGATTCGCGGATATAAATTTGTTCCCAATGCCCCCAGCGTTGAAGGCGGAGAATTGACTCCGACGATGAAAATGAAAAGGGAAAATGTCCTTAAAAAATATAGGCAATTGATAGACAAGATTTATGTTGAGGAGACCATATGAGCGAACGAATAGCTATTATAGACGGAGTACGGACCCCTTTTTGCAAAGCCAACGGCGTAATGAAAGATATTGAAGCGGATGATTTAGGCGCTATAGTTGTCCGAGAGCTCATTGCAAAAACCGGCATCAATCCGGATATCGTCGATGAACTGATTTTTGGAAATGTTTTGCAACCGGCGCACGCCACCAATATTGCCAGAGTCCTGGCTGTTAAAGGGGGACTTCCGGAACATGTTCCCGCTATGACGGTAAACAGAAATTGCGCTTCAGGTTTAGAGGCCATCATCACCGCCTGCAATAAAATAAGGCTTAAAGAGGGAAATGTCTTTATTGTAGGAGGATGTGAATCGATGAGTAAATTCCCCGTGCTTTTTAGCGATAAAATGCGGGAATGGTTGATGAGATTCTCCAAAGCCAAAACGTTGAAAGAAAAATGCAAAGTTCTGTTTAGTTTACGCTTAAATTTTCTGGCTCCGGTTGTTCCGAAAATATCCGATCCTCTATGCGGACTATCTATGGGACAAACAGCGGAAGTCCTGTCGAAAGAATTTCGAATCACGAGAGAACAACAGGATTCATTTGCTTTCAGAAGTCAGCAAAAAGCATCACAGGCAATAAAGTCCGGTCGACTGGCACAGGAAATTGTTCCGATTCCTTTACCTCCTAAATTCGGAAAAATCCAAACCTATGACGACGGTCCGCGGGATAATCAGACGCAGGAAGGATTAAAACAATTGCCTCCTATATTCGATAAATTGACCGGAAGTGTCACAGCGGGGACGTCAAGTCAGGTGACCGACGGGGCTGTCGCTCTGTTGCTGATGAGCGAATCGAAAGCAAAAGAATTAGGTCTTAAGCCTTTAGGATACATCAACGACTACGATGTAGCCGCTTTGGCCCCTTCAAAAATGGGTCTCGGACCGGCCTATGCTATCTCAAAATTGCTGAAGAAAAACGGGAAAAAACTCGCAGATTACGATCTGATTGAAATTAACGAAGCGTTTGCTGCGCAGGTGCTCGCTGTAATTAGCGCATTGGCATCTCCTGAATTTTCTAAAAAAGAGCTGCAACGGGATACTCCTTTAGGAGAAATTGATAGAGAGCGATTAAATGTAAACGGCGGAGCCATCGCTTTGGGACATCCGCTCGGAGCTTCCGGAGCAAGACTTGTATTGACTCTTCTTAAAGAATTAAAAAATCGAAATAAAAAAAGGGGAATAGCCTCTCTTTGTGTCGGCGGCGGACAAGGACAAGCGATTTCCGTGGAGGTAGAATAATGGGCGCTTTTACATTACAAATTGATTCCGAAGGAATCGCTCTTTTGACTTTTGATCTACCGGGTCAAAAAGTAAATAAACTCTCTTGGGAAGCGCTCGATGAACTCAATAGCATTCTGAATATTGCACAAAACAATCCTGCGATTAAAGTTTTAGTAATCCGGAGTGCAAAAGAGGATCAGTTCATTGCAGGAGCCGATCTGAAAGCTTTTGAACCGGGATTCAGAGAACCTTCTTTGTGTGAAAAATTTATACGAAAAGGCCATGAGGTATTTAACCGATTGTCATCACTTCCCTTTCCTACTATTGCCTTGATTGACGGAATTTGTTTAGGGGGCGGAACAGAATTAGCTTTGGCTTGCAACTATAGAGTTGTGACAGATAACGAAAAAACACAAATCGGTCTTCCTGAAGTCTCACTGGGAATTTTTCCGGGCTGGGGAGGAACACAGCGCTTACCCCGTCTTGTCGGAATCGAAGAGGCTTTAAATATTATTCTATCAGGCAAAAATATCGACGGAAAAAAAGCGTATAAAATAAAATTTGCCGACGCAATCATTCCGAAAGAATTTATCGACGATTACCTCAAAAAATTTGTTCTGCGCTGTCTAAATGAAGGGGAAAAGAAAAAAATACTGTCTCAAAGAAAACAATCCGGTTTTTATCAGACTATTATGGAGAAAAATCCGATCGGGAAAATGGTGCTCTTCAAAGTGGCGAAAAATAACATTCTTCATAAAACAAAGGGCTTGTATCCCGCGCCTCTCCTCGCCTTGAATTTAATTAAAAAAACAGTGAATAAAGACTTAAAAAAGGGTCTCGAAGAAGAAATTACGACCTTTATCGGTGCCATCGGAAAAGAATTTCGCTACGCAGATAATCTGATCAAATTGTTTTTCGCAACGGAACAAATGAAAAAAGGTCCCAAAAATTTTGACTCTGTTCAAGGAAAGAAAATAAAAAGAGCCGCAGTAATCGGAGCGGGCACAATGGGCGCAGGCATCGCCTGGCTATTTACCTATAAAGATATTCCGGTTCGATTCAAAGATGTCTCATGGGAAACTGTGGGTAAAGGGTATGAATCTATTTTTGCTATCTATAAAACTCTTTTAAAACTGAGAAAACTAAAACCTCACCAGGTGGAACGTAAGTTTTTAAAAGCTGAAGGAACCGTTGACTACACAGGATTCAAATCTGTCGATATTGTCATCGAAGCGGCTACTGAAAATTTAGACCTAAAAAGAAAGTTATTTGCCGAATTAGAAGGGGTTGTCAATGAAAGTACAATCATAGCATCCAATACCTCCTCCCTCCCGATATCGGAAATGTCCCGCGATATGAAATATCCGGAACGATTTTTAGGTATGCACTTCTTTAATCCTCCCGATCGTATGCCTTTAGTCGAAATTGTTCCCGGCGAAAAAACTTCACCGGAAACTATCGCAACAGCAATCAATCTATGCAAAGAATTTAAAAAAGTTCCGTTAGTTGTCAAAGATTGCCCGGGATTCCTTGTGAATAGAATTTTTGCAAGAGCGGCCAACGAGGCATCTTGGATGCTTCAAGAAGGAATCAGCATCGATCGACTTGACAGAGTCATGACGGAATTCGGTATGCCCATGGGTCCTTGCAGACTTTCTGATGAAGTAGGCAACGATATAGCATACAAAGTATTCGGATCATTGTACAAAACATACGGAGAAAGAATGCACCCGCCTAAACTCGGAAAAGAAATGGCGGAAGCGGGCTTCTTAGGAAAAAAATCAGGAAAAGGATTTTATCTTTATGATTCATCAAAAAATGTAATCAATCCCGATGCAATCGCTTTGATCAATAAAATTTCCGAACATAAAGTAAATATTGATGATAAAGAAATTGTAGATCGTTTTATATTCGGAATGATCGATGAGGCTGCAAGATGCCTGGAAGAGGGTGTCGTGCAAAATCCTTTAGATGTCGATATCGGATTGCTGTACGGAATAGGATTTCCTCCTTTCCGATTCGGACTCCTCAAATATGCCGATGAAATCGGACTCAAAAAAGTGAATGAACGGCTAAATGAATTTGCCAATAAATACGGAGAGCGATTTCTCCCATGTCGCCATCTGACACAAATTGACTCTTTTTATGGTTCTCAAAAGACTCAAGAACCTAAAAAAGAACCGCAAAAAGAAGAACTTTGCTGTGTGTAATAGGTTAAATTAATTAAATAACTGAAAATTATCAATTTAAGTAAGAAGAGATTGAGGGAGCGCAGCATTTGGAGTGCGGTTAACATAAATAATTAAAAATGTTAAGCACATACGATCCTTTTTCCTCCTCTTCTAGTCATGCACCTGACCCGCTGCCGCCTATTTTCCGCAAAATTTCGAGTAATTACAAGTCAAAAAGCTTGTTTTTAGAGTCTTATAAAGAAAAAATATCATTTTTCAAAGGGACTATATTTTGATTGTAAAATTTTCTATACATCGGTAAAACCAAGTTCATAATGTTTTATGGAGTTTCGTATGTATAAAAAATTTCTGCCGCCTTTATTTGTTTTAACAGGATTTCTTTTTCCCTCACAAATGACCGCCGAAGCGACAAAATACACAAGTGAATTGAACCGGGAAGTCCTCAGTAAATTACCCTTCGATAATACCGAAGATTTTGCCGATGCTTCGAGAGGATTGATCAGTCCGCTTCCCGATAAAGGAATCATCAAAAATCAAAAAGGGGACATTGTTTGGGATTTAGCGGCTTTTGATTTTATCAACGAACGGAAACCGGATGCGCCCGTACCTGCTACAGTAAATCCAAGCTTGTGGCGCCAGGTGGAAATATTAGATAAGGCCGGACTTTTTAAAGTAACAGAGAATATCTACCAGGTTCGCGGAGCCGATTTATCCAATATGACAATCATAGAAGGAAAAACCGGTATCATCATCATAGATCCTTTACTTTCAAAAGAAACAGGAAAAGCCGCTTTAGAATTATATTATCAAAATCGCCCTAAAAAACCCATCAGAGCAGTCATTTATTCACATAGCCATGCCGATCATTTCGGCGGAGTAAAAGGGGTCATCTCGCAGGAAGAGGTAGATGCAGGAAAAGTAAAAGTATTTGCTCCGGCAGGTTTCACGGAAGCTGCTCTGGATGAAAATGTGATGGCGGGAAATGTGATGGGAAGAAGAGCGATGTATATGTATGGCGCATTGCTTACTCCCGGTCCGAAGGGACAAATGTCAGCCGGATTAGGATTGACCACTTCGAAAGGGGAGATGACTTTAATTCTTCCTACAGATTTTATCACCAAAACCGGGGAAAAAAGGGAGATTGACGGAGTAAAGTTTGTCTTCTTAATGGCTCCCGGATCGGAAGCTCCGGCCGAAATGTTGTTTTTCCTGCCGGACTTCAAAGCTCTGGCTGCAGCTGAAGATGCGACCCACACAATGCATAACCTCTATACTCTTCGCGGAGCAAAAATCCGAGACGCAAAAGCATGGGCAAGCTATTTAAATGAAGCAATAGAGATGTTCGGCCCGCAAACAGAAGTTGTATTTGCCCAACACCATTGGCCTAAATGGGGAAATACAAATTGTATCGACTTCCTCGAAAAACAAAGAGATATGTATAAATATATCCACGATCAGACTCTTCGTTTAGCCAATCAGGGTTACAACATGACGGAGATCGGAGAAATGATCAAAATGCCGGATAGCTTAGCCAAAGAATGGTACAACCGTGGCTATTACGGCAGCTTAAATCATAATGCAAAATCGGTGTATAATTTTTATTTAGGTTGGTTCAGCGGAAATCCTTCGACCCTCCACCAATTACCCGACGTCGAAGCCGGCAAAAAACAGGTGGAATATATGGGTGGCTCCGAGGCTATTTTAGATAAAGCCAAAACGGATTATGAACAGGGGAACTATCGATGGGTCGCCCAAGTTCTTAATTATGTCGTATATGCAGAACCCGATAATAAAAATGCAAAATCTTTATTGGCTGATACTTTAGAACAACTTGGTTATCAATCTGAAAACGGAACTTGGCGCAATTTCTACTTAACAGGCGCAAAAGAACTACGCGAAGGGGTGCATCCCGAACAAATGTTGAGTCCTAACAGTCCTGATATGGTATCTGCAATGCCTATGGAAAGCTTTTTTGATTACTTAGCCATAAAACTTAACGGTCCTAAAGCGGCTCAAAATGCGATGACGGTAAATTTTAATCTACCGGACACCAATCAAAAGTATATTCTACAAATCAAAAACGGGGTGCTCAACTATTTCCCCGGAAAAAATACAGACAATGCGAATTTTTCCATTACCTTAAGTCGGTCTACATTCAATTCTCTTATTTTACAGAAAGCTAAATTGAAAGACTTAATAGAATCGAAGAAAATATCCATACAGGGAAACGGGCAATTGCTCAACATATTTTTCTCTTTATTTGATAACTTTAATCCTTGGTTTAACATCGTTGAACCCGTAAAGGCATAAATATGGCATCAAAAGAACAATCGCCGGAAGAAAGAAAATATCGTCAACTGGCACCCATGGGACTATTCATCAAACGAATAATTCTAAATTTTATCATAGGCCTGGCAATTATTTTGCTTTCTCTTGCATTAGGCATGGCAGGTTACATGTACTTTGAAAAAATGAGCATCGTGGATGCTTACGAAAATGCGGCCATGATTTTATCCGGAATGGGACCGGCAGATACAATCAAAACAACCGGAGGGAAAATCTTTGCAGGAACTTATGCTCTTTTTAGCGGAGTCATTTTTCTGGCCGTCATCGCCATCCTTTTTGCGCCGATTTTCCATCGCTTTTTTCACCGTTTTTTAATCAAAGACAGTAAATAGTCGGGACTCGAGATTTGATATAAGCTTGTCCTTATCCTCCTCAGGGATCTCTATGACAAAGCGATTACATTCATCCGTCGGCACTATAATCGGATTTTTTGGTATTTCCTCATAAGACAGATTTAATGTTTTTATTACTTCGCAGGGAACTTTATTCCCGGTAATTAAAATAAGTTCCTTTTTTAACTCATTCGAATAGTTCCAAATAAAATTATAAGAAAAAATAGTTTTATGTTTTTGTAAGTAATAAATTGAAGATTGCGACCCCTTATTAAAATAGACCCGAGCATTGAAGATTGTTACCTTTTCTGATAAAGACACATAAGAAGCTTGAGAAGTTATTTTCTCGATATTGATATAAGGTAACGGGAGGTTGACCGACTTGAAACAGAGAGATTGTTTGGAGTCAAATTTTTGGTGCCTGAACTGATAAGTATGTTGATCAGTTTCTATATCAAAATTTGAGGAAGAAGTTGCTGTTATGGATAAAGAACTGATGTTGTCTAATTCTAATTGAAATTGCCCCTGTTTATTGTAAGCCACGAAAACAAAAAAAGCTTTGGATTCGGCACTACATAGAATTTTGATTTCGCCCTCAATTTTCTCGGATTTTACTGTTAAATAAAGAGGGATGTTATCAAATTTCACCTCTCCTTTGAATGAGGCTCCTTTTATGATGATGCTTCCCATAATATATCCCGAGTTTATTTTCAGAGGATTTTATCGAAATTTTAAATTTTTTTATATCTAAAAAATTATGTTGCGTTAAATTTAAATTTTGTTGTAGAGTTGGATTGCCAACAACCCTATAATAGTGTCTAAGGAGCTTTTTATGACTTCGATAAATTCAATCTCGGGAAGCGATGCATGGCCGAAGCTTACAAAATCACATGCTGAAATTTTTGCAAAGAATGTGACAAAAATACAAATAGAAAAAAAAGTTCGAAGGAACTTTTCAAAGTCAATATAGAAATTTGGAAAACTATATCATTATCTGTTTTCCTATGATAGGAGAATCTAAATGGAATGAGTCAGGTTTTTTTAGATAGTGTTTTGAAGAATAGTAACATTAGCGTTTTAGAGGCCAAATGTGATTTTCCGGAGGATATTGATAATAGAATATCCAAGTTCGGACAACGAGTTGTTGAGAGCCTTAAAACACATTTAGAAGCTGACGAATTTTTTAAAGATAAAAAAATTTTATGCGATGTTACTTGGGTTGAAAAACCACGTAGGAGATATATTCAAATTAAAATGTGGGATGAGATTCCTGCAATATCTTAAACATGTAAAAAAGGCTTTTAATTCTTATGCTTAGTATTAATCAATCTATTATGGGTAAGAAAGAGATAGTTTCAAACTCGGAAACCTCCAAAATTCCTTCAGAATTGTCGGAATTTACATCAGTAAAGATTATTTATTTGACAGAAATTATCATAAATAAAGTTGTAAAAATGTCCGGCTCCGAGACATTCTGTCGGTTTACTTTTGCCAACAGAAAGACTATAAAAATTCCCTTTCGTATTGCTCACAAAAGTGATGCACAAGAAATCTTAGGTTTTATGAAAAATACACACGCTTATAATTTATCACCTTTTAAGTCATTTATACAAAATCTTGCACAACAAGAAAAAATTGATCTTCCAAAAAGTGTGGATGAGCGAATGGCTGAGATCGGACTGCAAGTAACAGAATTAGCTAAAGAACGGCTTCCCGGACACCGAATATTGATTTATCGTAAAATTTCTCATTATATTGATTGGTTTCAGGATTCATCAAAAAGTTCTGTTAGAATTCAATTATGGACCGGTTCGACATCTGATACTCCCCCTGAATTTTTAGAAAATAATACTTCAGAATTTATACCTTCTTCAATCAATTCAAAATTTGAAAGCAATGCATGGCCAAGTTTTACAAAATTACAAGCAGATGCTTTAGCAAAAAATATAGCAAAAATAAAATTAGAAGAATTTTTCCTAATGTGTCCGGATGGGCGTGGATATAGAAGCTCCGGCTTCCATATTTCTTTTCCTGTTATAGAAAGATTTATAGAAAAAATAGGATCTACGGAGCCTTTCCAAATTTTAGAGTACATAGAGGGTAACGAACTACTTCCTATAAAATTTTTTTTAGAGAGAGTGTTTAGGAGTAAGAGTAAAATAAATTCTTGTAGTAAAAAATATGATAAATTTTCCGGGAATACAAATTTTCCGGAGGATATTGACAGTAGGTTGTCTGAGTTCGGCCTGCAAGTTACTGAGAGTCTTAAAAGTTATTTTAAATCACACGAATTTTTTAAAGATAAAACAAATTTGTATAAAGTTACCTGGATTCCGGATTTTTATAATGAAAATAAAATTCGCATTAAAATATATGAGTCTGCGCCGGAAATATCTTAATCACATAAAAAAGGCTTTTAGTTCTTATGCTTAGTGCTGTTCAATCTATTGTGAGATGGGGAATTACAGTTTCAAACTCTGAACCCCCAAAAATCCCTTCAGAATTACCGGAATTTACAGAAACAACGAGTCGTAGTTTAGGAGAAGCTATCACAGAGGAAATTGTAAGAATGTCAAAATCAGGGACGTTTTGTCAGTTTACTTTTACTGATAGAATGACTATAAAAATTCCTTTTCGTATCGCTCACAAGGAGGATGCTCAAGAACTTTTAAAATTTATTGAAAATACAAGGTATACTAATTTAATAGACTTTAAGAAGTTTTTGGAAACTCTTGCAGAAAATGAAAAAATTGATCTTCCAAAAAATGTGGAGGAGAGAATGGCTGAAATTGGACTACAAGTAACAGAGTCTCTTAAATATTATTTTTCAAGGAATTCAATTTTAGTTCTCAATAAAGTTTCCTATTATGTTGATTGCTTTCCGGATTTATTAAAAAATTGCATTAGAATCCAATTGTGGACGGGTCCCATACTTGAAACTCCTCCGGAATTTTTAGAAAACGATTCTTCTGAACGTCAATCTTCTATAAACTCACATTTTGAAAGTAGTTTTCGGTCGGATTTCACAAGATCTGAAGTAGCTGCTTTAGCATCAAATATAACAAAAGCAGAATTAGATGATTTTTTTTTATTCGGGCCGGAATACAGTAAATACATAAAAATCACCTTTCCTTGTGCTTTCAGAAGAAAGTATCCGGGAGTTTTAAAGTATGTACCGGATACTGAACCTTCGTTAAAGAATTTTTTTAGAAATATTTCACAAAAAACTTTAGCTAATTTTCCGGAGGATATTGACGGTAAGATATCCAAATTCGGACAACAAGTTACCGAACATCTTAAAAAACTTTTTGAAGCAGATGAAAATATTAAATCCCGTAAAGTGTTCTATCAAATAATCTGGGTTGATAAGCCGGAGAGGAAAGGGATTAAAATTCGCCTATCGGACCATCCGATCCCGAATAAATCTTCATATAGCGCCGAGAGTATGTAATAAAAAAAACAAGAAGATAAAACTTTAAATCGCACAGAATGATAGTTTTATATAAGCATAATTTCATTCATATTTTTACCAATAGATATATCTAAAAGAGGTTTTTATGACTTTAGTAAGTTCAAATTCCCAAAGCAGTTTTCAATCAGATTTCACAAAATCGGTAGCTGCTTTAGCTACAAGCATAGCAGAAGTAGAATTAGAAGATGCCTTATCTCGGTCTAAAAATTTTATAAATAATTTAGATAAAGTGAATAAAATTGTGTTCCTTGAAGTTTTCGGAGTGTTTGGCCTAAAAACACGTCCTCTTTTATCTCCGCCAGGGATCAAGTTGACAAATTTTTTACGAAAAATTTCAAAAGATGGTTCGAAATATTCTTCGGAAATTAACCAAAGAATATCTGACTTCGGCCGGCAGGTTACCGAGAGGCTTAAAAAGCATTTTGAAGAATATGAATATTTTAAATCCGGAAAGGCGTCTTATGAAATAATATGGGTTGATGAGTTACCTTGGAGTGGGATTGAAGTGAGTATATGGAACGGTCCGACACCGCAACATATCTTAAATAGATGTCGTGTAATAAAGACTCCGTTAACTACTGTAAATACTATACTGGAGCAAATTGCTTCAGAAGGTCCGTTAGAGCTCAATCCGGTAAGTTCCGAATGGCAAGTGGGTTTTGAAAAATACGAGATTTTGGTTTTAGCCTCAAATATAACAAAAGAAATGATACAAAAAATTGATACCTTTGGTCGCGATAGGATCAACGATAAGATAAGCTTGGAAATACCTTTTAATATTACTAAAGAGGAGGATGTCGCCGGACTTTTAAAATATGTGCAAAGTGCTGATTTTCCGGGTGGTTTTAAATTGCCCATGGATCTTGACGTTTTTCCGTTTAAAGTTTTTTTAGAAAGCCTTGCACAAAAAAAGATAGAGCCTTTTTCACCGGAAAATACCGGGCGACTAATTGCAATCGGTCAGCAAGTCGAACAAATTGTTAAAGAATATTTTTAATGTGAGAAGGCAGATAGGTCTATTTCTTATTCCTTAACTTGGCTACAAGAGTCTCTAAAAATAGAAGCATGGGATGACGGAATATTTGAAGACCCCACAGTATCTGAATTTATACAAGACATTGCTAATTTTTATCTTAAAGATTTTTCGATCACGGAAATTAAGGATTTCTCGAAAAATGTAGCGGATGAAATTATGAAAAAATCCGATACATTTACCGGGTTTATTGATGAAAATAGAATGATCATAGACATTCCTTTTAACATTACTTGCGGGAAGGATGCTCAAAATCTTTTAAAATTTGTAGACAATATTCCCTCTTTACATAATTTTAAAGAAATTTTGGAAAATTTAATTGAAGAAGAAATGATAAAATTTCCAAAAGATATTCATTATGAGATTTGTTCCAACGGAAAAAAATGTGCAAGTATGATTAAGGAGTTTTTGACAGGAAAAATTAGAAATCCGAGAGTTCAGTGTGAGGTAACATGGATTAAAAATTTGATTAGAGTGAAAGTGTGGACCGACTCCGTTTCTGAGTTTGCAAAAAGAAAACTAAGGGCACGTTTTAATTCTATACAAATAGAAAGCATAGCAGCAGGGATAGCAGATAAGATTATAAAACAATCTGAAGAATTTTATCAATTTACTTTTACTAATAGAATGATTGAAGAAATACCATTTCGCATTACTTGCGGAGAGGACGCTAAAAAATTTTTAGGTTACCTCAATCAAAGTGCCTTTTTGAAGCCGGTTAGAGAATTTTTAGAAAATGTAGCGTCGGAAAAAACAATTGAACTCTCAAAAAACATTGATGATTTCATATCCTGTATCGGACAAGACTGTGCAAAACATATTAAGACGCGTTTTCAGGCCTGTCTTATTTTTAGGCAGGGGGGGTCTTGTTCTGTAGATTGGACCGGAAATTCTGTTAGAGTAGAAATATGGTGCGGTTCGACGCCTTCTTAAAAAAAAATAACTCGCGCAGCAGTATTTGAGGACTTCAAATGCTGCGTGAGTTTCCTGCCTCTTTTGTAATTATTCTATATATCCTATAGTAATCCGGTTTTAGTCAGGTATGTCATGAATGGTAAGGGGACCGGGTCTGTCCCGTTCGGCTTGTTCCTTTGCAGCTTGTTTAGCATAGGTGTCTAATTGTTGAGGTGATAAATCTAAGGGAAGAGTATTTGTCAGGATGTGATACCCTTTAGGGACTACTACAACGGAATGAGTGTCGCTTTCCGATTGTGCTATTTGAAGAATATGATTCGTAACTGAATTGATTTCCAAAGTGCTTGATTTATAACCTACTACATATTGAGAATCGCAGGAAATCTCGCGGTTATTAATTAAGGTTATCGAACATTGTTGTTCCTTATCTCTGTGAACCAGAGCAAATGTATAACCAAAAACCTTTTCGGTTTTTGTTATGTTATACAGTAAATTGTTGTTTTCAATTTTTAAAATAACCTTAGAATTTACTATTGTTACTTTATCGGATAGCGAGATTTGGGGACGGTTTACATCAGAATGAATAATAAGGCCTCCGAGAACAAATTTAGATTCCCCTTTCTTCTTTTCTATCGAATATTTAGAAGTATCGGTTGAGACTACAATTTTATCTTCAAAATTTTCGATGGACAACCTAGTGATGTTTGTTAGTACAGAAATGTTTTCTTTATTGTTGATAAAATTAATAGGGCAATAATCAATAAAAACGGAAAAAGTTTTAGATTCACTGCTATACTTTATTTTGATTTTATCCGGAATATCTGATTTTAAGAAAAGTGGTGTATCCTCAAATAACAAATTTCCCTCGAATGATGCTTTCTGTAAGGTAACGCTTGACATGGCAGACTCCGTGTTTATTTTTTTTAGAAGATTACCGGAGTCCCAATTTTTTTACATATGGTTTTTTTGTAAATTCCGATAAATGACGTTTATATGTTATTTAAGGGAGGTTTACACGCGTGATGTAAATATCGCTTTTTCCTTCCGGTTCACCGGAATAATAGAGAACGGTCATGCTTCCGTCATCCTCTAAAACAAGGCCCGGATAGCTATTATCTAAATTACTCCGGAGTCTAAGAAGCGGGACTAATTGCTTTTCATCCATAGAGGCGATGACGGTCGCTTCATCAAGGGTATTATCCGGATTAATAAAAAAGTGTCTTGTTCCTACCCACATCGCTTTTTCATTTTCAGAAAATACAAAATTCGGTCCGCCTAATCTGAAGGGGATCACATTGAATGACCATTTTGTATACCGGCTATCCGGACCGGAGGTTCCGATCAATCCGTGTTTTTGCGTGCGTATCAAAGCAACAGCGCTTCCGTCACTTTTAAATCGGATAGTCCCTTCCGTTAACTCCTCTCCTTTGAGTTTGTTTGTAGATACATCTGCGATTTTTTTGTAGGTGATACCGTCAGTCGTTTTCATCAGAGAGAGAATATCATTTTTTCCGTAGGAAAACCCATAACCGGCCCGATCTAAAGGATTCCAAGTAATCCTCCAAATCCATTGTCCTTTTTCGCCGTTAGCGGATGCGTCTGCTTTTGCTTCCTCGACTTTCCATTCCTCGTTTATTTGCCGGGCAATATGAGGAACCATTTTTTCTGTGATATCTTTTTCGTTAATATAGGAGCCGTCTAAGATGAGATGTAGCTGATTTTGAGAATCGAGATAAAATTTTGGATCCCGAAGATCATAGGGCTCATTTGCAAGCAACGCTACATTTTCCCATTGCCACGTATCGGTTTCTTTAAAATATTGACCTCGCAAAATCCGGATTTTTCCGAAATCCTGATAACCTCCGTGAGATCGCCCTTCTCTAAAGCATGCGTAATAATAATTGTCGTACTTGATCAAGTCCGGAAAAGCATTATGAATAGCTTTCATTTCCGGTATTTTGACAATTCGCTCAGCGGAAACAATGGTCGGTCGGGCGGAAAGCAGTGTTTGTTTTAGAGAGGGAATCAGATTTTTGATAAAATTTTTGCCGTCACTTTGAGTAGTCTTCTTATTTTCTAAGATATTTTGTATATAAGAGGCCATTTCTCTAACAAAATTATCAGTATTCGGATCGGAGAGAATCGATTGACAGGTTTGTAAGAGAAGCTTTTTATCACGCACGACAAAAAAGCGACGGTATCCTTCGTATAGAGAAGCAATCTGTTTGGCAGGCGCATTATTTTCTCCGGCAACTTTATTGACAAAAGCCATCCCCATGAGAGAGCTCTTTTCAGCTTCTTTCATCATAGCTTTTTTTATTTCATCAGGATTAGTACCGTCATATTTTACAATGATTTGATAAGTTTCGTTTTCGTATTCGATAGTATATTCAGGGACCGGAGAGGACATGAATATCGCCATGATTAATTTGATTAAATTCATATATTTTTAGCACCGGTTTAATTAATATTTTTGAGTGGTCTGTCTATATGGACAATATGGACAATATGGACAATATGGACAACAAAAAGAGTAGTAATTATAGACCAATAAACATCAAAAACCAACAATAATGCTGTCCATGCTGTCCATAACAACCGGCACTTTGAAAAATTAAACTTTCTATATTGGTTTAAAAAATGTTATATTTACTAGGTGACATTGACTAACTTCTAAAAGGATTAGATATATGGTAGCCGGTTTTAGGAATAACTTACATTTTGCTCTTCGTAAAGAAAACTCAGAAATTAGAGAAAAATTGACGCCCAACCAAATTGAAAAAATAGGAGACAAACTTAGTTGGTTTGCCTATGATTTTAAAGATTTTGTTTTAAAAACATTTTTTGATCCTCGTGTTATTACAGTGTGCCTAACAGCGGTTGCTATGATCCTCACTGCACTTCTATTTTATACATCGAATACATGGAATATTCTTTCAACGATATTCAATTGGGTTGTTGCTCATGTCAATTGGAATTATGTGCGTTTTTGTTTATGGCTTCTTTCAGAAGTAACTGTTTTTGGTATTGGTATGAGAGCGTTCGGACGCTTCACAAATCAACTGTTATTGAAGCACTACCATGATCAGGTTGTATCATGAATAGTTGGTCTTGGAAAGAGGGATTTTTTTTTGTTTTTGCAGGTAAGTTAATCTCAGCCGAGGGAATTGATAAAGCATATGAGATAAGTTTTGGCGAAAAATTAGGAACACAAATACTAAAGCCTCTTTATCGAATGATAGAGTTTATATCAAAAAATATTAGATTGCCTTTAGCTATCTCTCTTTTTACCATGTTGACTGCCTTGATTCTTAGTCTTGTTTTTTATAACATCCCGGCATTGGTTATTTTTGGAAAGTTGTTTCCCGGATGGTTAGTGCGATTCGTTCTTTTCTTTTATGTAGAGTTAAACTTGTTTGCAATAGGATGTCGAGCCTTTGGGCGTTTTAACAATAAACTGTTGGTTGGCCTGTGGAAGAACGGTCAATTGGTCGCTGTTATGCCCGGGGACTGTGAATTACGAAAGTAAATGGGGAAGGTGTTTATGGATGCGTTAATACAAAAACATGGTGGTTATCGGACATTAAAATCTTTTCAAATTGCCCGTTTGATATTTGATATCACACAGCGATTTTGTAATCGGTTTATCGGAACATTTAGTCGAACGCATGATCAGATGGTTCAGGCGGCACGTTCCGGAGTGCAAAATATTGCAGAAGGGAGTCAGGCGTCGGGAACATCAAAAAAAACTGAATTGAAGCTGACGAATGTGGCAAGAGCGAGTATTGAAGAATTAAAGCTTGATTATGAGGATTTCTTAAGACAGAACCAGCTGAAAGTGTGGGACTATGCAGACCCTCGTCGGCGTGAGGTGATTAACCGGCGGTTTCAGACTGCTGATCAATTTGCGTTATGGGTGAAAGAGCAGGCAAAAAAAGAAGAAGGGAATATATCAGAAATAGCGGCAAACGGGGTTTTGGTTTTGATTTCTGTGGCCTGTATTTTGTTGAGTCGGCAGCTTGAGGCACAGGCAAATGCATTTCAGCGCGATGGTGGTTTTACGGAGCGGTTGTATCACACGCGTGTAGCCGCACGAAAACCCGGACAACATGGACAACATGGACAACATGGACAACATGGACAACATGGACAACATGGACAACATGGACAACAAAAAGAGTAGTTAATTATAGACTAGTAAACATCAAAAACCAACAATATTACTGTCCATACTGTCCATACTGTCCATACTGTCCATACTGTCCATACTGTCCATGTCTATTCTTTAGATGAAGATTTTAAATTCAATGAACCATTCATTTGCTCTGAACCGCATCTTCCATGCATCGCCGGCTACATCAACAGCAGATCCGTCGGCGACTCTTTGGTATCGAGGCCCTTTAAAATGACCGGCATTAAACAGCCGATAACCTGTTCCGATTGCCCAAGAGTCTTTGTAGCAGTATTCAATGCCTGCAAGAACCGTATAAGTAAAATTTTTGTGTAGCGTATATTGATTTTCCGCAGAAAAACTTGCGTATGGGGAGGAGTCTCCGCTAGGAGGCAGTCCTGTTGTCCTGTAGTTTGTGATCAGCAGATTGCTGACACCCAATCCGGCACCTATCATCGGATAGATTTTGCCGCAGCCGATATCCCAATTTAAACAAGAGATGTCTCGTCCGAGAAGATTTGCTGAAAAGAGAACGGGCGTGACATTGAGGTCGAATTGTCTTGTATAAGATCCGCTGCCATTAACGGCAGTTTGGAATTTTCTGTATTTAAAAACGGAGCGATTGGAAAAATTGACTTCCAAATCTACTATACGTCGCCACTCGCAACCTATGCTTAAGCCGGCAATGGGGCGATTTCCTAATTTTGCATTATACCCTTGAATTGCCGGATTCCATGGCGGGGAGGGTGCTACGACATTGGCTGATTCAGAGCATGAGATGCCCGAGTCGATTTTAGCATAGAAAGAATAATCTTTTGGTTGGCAGCAACATGCAGCGTGACCTGAAGCGGTGATTGCAAACAGAGAAAGTGTGGCTAAGAAGAGCTTCATAAAGTTCCTTTTTAGAAAATCGTTCCGATTCTTGTAAATTGAAAATGAATTTTTTCACCGTCCGATGAAACAATTAAGCTAAATGTTTGTCCGTAAAAAGGGGCAAATCCAACCTTTGTGGAGGCCAAGACAGTGCATTCGGTAACCATGGAGTTTATGAGACTGTCTAATTCTAAATTGAGTAATGTTGTCGGTGTAAACCAGGTTACGATTAGCCCGTTAGCAACAGAGAAATAGTTGGAGATATCAGTATAAATTCCGTCTGCGTTTTGCATAGATAAAAAAGAGGCGGAGCATGTCCCGACCTTTGTATTGTCTGCGCTGTTATAAACAGGCGCCCTTCCTGCGAGGTAACTCGAAGCTATTGTCGGACTTGATCCCGATACATTAGATGTCGGTATTTCAATAAAGCTTTCTGCAAAATCGGCGATATAAAGATAATAGGACATAGTTTCCGGTTCAGTGCGGCTGACACCATATAAAGTGTGCGAGTGGCAGGCTAAACCAATAAATAGCAATAAAAAGAGCGCTACATAGCCGTTTTTTCCGGAGGTACATTGTTTAATCAACATTATCAGCCTCTATTCAGGATTTGCGTTTATTCTGTTTCAACTTATCTTAATTGTAAATATTTGCCAAATATTTTTTAAAAAAAAGGCTTGCGAAAGAGGTGTCGGACTCGTGCAGCGTTTAAAATTTGTATCCGAGTCCTCCGCCAAATGTGAAGCCTCCGACTTGAGTATTTTTCGAATAGACGCCGGATTTTCCGGTATGAAAATGCGTTTTAGCGTAGGAATATTCTCCGAAAATATCGATCACAAAACGAGGGCATAGAACATATTTTAAGCCCGTATTTACAAAAAGGCCAAGATCTTTTCCTGATCTGTTTTTATCGACAAAAGAAGTGTCGTTGTGTTGGCGGATATAGAAATAGCGAGGTCCGATAGAAAAATAATATTGTGTATCAGCATTAATCGTGTAGGCCGGCTGAAGGCCTATATTGACCGGAACCGACCATAACGATGTGTGTTGTTCTTCATTGATTGATTTGCCTGATCGGTGAAAATACTCTACAGCACCGTATGCATTGAGGGTCCATCTACCGGTCAGGTTCCATAAAGGATAAGAAGCACAGAGCTGAATATCAAAGCCGTCTTTATCATAGATCTCGCGCATTTTAGAATCAGAGAAAAAGAAATATCCCGTTTTGATTGCGGCTACCGGCTGAGAAAATCGACATGAGTTAGCTTCTTGCACAAGTTGTTTATTGTAAGGTATTTGTGCAATTGATGGTGTTGATGAAATGGTTAATAAGAACAGAAAAAATATTTTGAATTTGAAGAGCGGATTTATCATTTTGTGTCCTTAGGTGTAATGAGGATATTGACCGGTGAACTTTCATCGCCGGCTGCGTTAAATGCAGTAACGGCATAGAGGTAGGAAACTCCTTTTATTCTGTTGTGATCACTATAGGAATTTTCGGCGGCATTTACCTCTGCAATTTTCTTTCCGTCACGATAAATAAAATAACCGGTGACGGATGAGACAGAAGGTGTCCATGTCAGTTGGTTGTATAGTTCATATTCTAATCCGAAATCATTTTTCTTTTGGTTACCTTGAAGATTAGTAGGCGGTTGTAAAATGTTTGGAGGCGGCGGGAAGCCTAAAAAGTCAAATTGCACAAATGTAGGATTTCCGATCGGAAGATAAGAGAGTGCATAAAGCGGAGTTGTTCCCGTAAATGTGATAGAATCAAAGGTGCCTGTAATGCCGGATGAGGTGAGAATTATATATGATCCGGGCAGAGCATTTGGATTTAAATCAATCTCCAAGTTGCCTGCTAACGATGCAGATCCTGTAACAGCGACGACGGAAGGTGTGCTGCCGGAATCAATTTCGGTGTGTACAAGACTTCCAAGGGTATTGTCCGGCAGATCCGCTGAATGTAGAGACAAACTTCCCAGAGTAAGTGTTCCTCCCGTGTCCGGAGAAATTATTCCGGAGTTGACGAAGACATTTCCTGTCAAAGTCCCGATCCCGCTCAATGTACCTCTTTGCGGACTAAAGCCAATGTTTCTACAGACCGAAATAGATGCTTCATCGATCAGTCCGTTCACTTTAAAGTTCGCATTGTTGATCAGGACAGAGCCTTGATAATCGGTTGTTCCGTTGTAAATAACAGTTCCGTTTCCTCCGACAAAGACATTTGTCCCTTGGCCGCCGAAAACGGTATCATCAACAAAGGAAACCTGCTCGCCGAGAGTCAAAAGATCGTCGGCATCCTGCGCCAAGAATGTAAGAGAAGAACCCGTGCGCAGGAAAATACTGTTTCCCAATGCTGAGCCGTCGGTACCGTCCGAACCTCCGGGGCTGCCGGTTCCGGGCGTTCCGGCTTGTGTCGTATTGTTTGATGTGTTGAAGATTGTGGGGATCCCAGAGAGGGCTTGTATAGTAAAATTCAAATTACTATCAACAAAAATAGCGCCTCCGAGCCCGCTTCCGCCGCCTCCGCCGCCACCTCCGAAGCCGGTTCCGACGGTATTATCACCCATTCCTCCTGATCCGCCGCCGAGATTTCCTATATCAGTTCCGCCCAAGGCATTTGAGCTGTTAGAGGGTCCGCCGCCACCGCCTCCGCCACCACCAAGAGAGTTACCCCCTTCTGCAGGTGTCGTACCGGATTGGTCGACTCCACCACCTCCGCCGCCGCCGCCGATTCCTCCCGATCCGCCTTGTACTGTATAAGCCATATCAGAAGCACCGGTACCGGCGCCGCCGCCGCCACCTCCGCCATAGCCGCCGCTCCCTGCCTGTCCGTCGACCCCATTTGTAAGAGCGGTTATGACAACCCCTCCGCCGCCACCGCCTCCGCCGTCTCCTCCATTGCCTCCGGAAGGTACAGCACTGCCTCCCGGTGCTATAGAGCCTTCAGGCTGTGTTCCGTCTGTTCCTGCGCTTCCTCCTCCGCCTCCTCCTGAAAATGACAATTCTCCTATACCGCCGCCACCGCCGCCGCCGGCATTGTTTCCTCCCCCATTGCCCCCTCCTCCGGAACCGGCGAAAATCGCAAGACCATAACCGCTGCCGTCTCCGCCGGAGTCCTGATCGGAGCCCCCGTTACCAAGGTTTGTGAGCGTTCCTATAATAGCGCGGGATCCAAGACCTCCGCCACCGCCGCCTCCACCGCCGATCGGGTCGTCAGTCGAAAGGGTGACATCTCCGCCGTCTCCGCCAAAACCTCCCCCTCCGGCACCTCCGGTGCTTCCGACAGTCGTAACAGAGCCCCCGTTTCCGCTAAAGCCGCCACCCCCACCGCCGCCTTCATTGCCTGTAGAAGAGAGACCTAAATAATTTCCCCCGTTTCCGCCGATAGCAGAGCAGTTATTGATCGAGACATTTATTAAGGTGACGGAAGGACTAAAACCGTTTAAAAAGAATTGAGGAGCATAAATGGCTCCTCCTGCCCCCATGCCGCCGCCGGCGCCTGAAATTCCGTCTCCGCCGGCGCCTCCGGTAGCAGCCAGATTTTGAAAGATCATATTTTGGATTGTTACATTGCCCATCGGGATGAAAAATCCCCTGTAAGCTCCGCTGTTACCGTCAATTGTCACTGTAGAGACAGAACCCGGATTGCCGATTGTAATATTCACAGGATTTGAGGAGTTGTTAATAATCGGAAGGATTCCGTTGAGTTGAATGGTCATGGGGAAGGCAAAAATAATTGCATAATCGTCGGATGTCGTGTTTAAATTTTGATTCATTGAATTCAGGCAATATCGCAAATCACCTGTCTCTCCGAAGTCGCCCGGCCTGTTGTCAGAGCTTAATGTTACCTCAAGCGTTGTTAGAGCGAATAAGGGTACGGAAGATGAAGTGAACAAAAAAGTCAAATATTTGAACATGTAAAACCTATAATTTTTTTTTATCCTACTATTAAAGAAAAAATTATTCAATGTTTATTAAAGTTCGGAAGAGGGGAAAGTTCGATTTTTTGAGGAGTGTAGTGAGGTCTCATAGCAAATGCGATTGTTGCATATCGGGTTTTGCAGTTTTGTATGACAATGTGGGGAGTCGGGAAGATGGAAAATTCGGTTAGAAGTATTCCGGGAATAAGCAGGATAGAATTTTGGATGTGCCTTTGGGAAAACTCTCTGGGAGGAGAAGAAAAATCATCGACTGTTAATGAGGATTTATAAGGAGAAAGAAGAAGCGATTCGTTGTCTGTGCTATCGAGAAAAAGAGAAAATGCAGTGCCGTCGTAATGAGGTCTTGTAGCAGTGTATGAGGGGAGATATTTGATTACTTTCAAAAGGATCGGGGGACGACCCGACTTCGAAGAAAAAATTGTTTCTACGCCTAACTCACTTGCTGCCTCTTTGAATATATTCTCATAAGGTTTTTGGATCTCAAGACAAGTTTCAAAAAAATTGATGATTGCGGAAGTTTGGTTGAATTCCGGGTAATGAGAGCAAATAAATTCATGGAAATGATTCGAATAGTAGAAAGCGATTTGGTTTCTTCCTTCTCTTTTTGACTCGTCGTAGAAACCAAAAAAATCGGTGGAGTAGTAATTTCTTTCTTTTGAGCGAATAAAACGCTCTTTTGCTCCGTATAATTTTTGTGCCCACACCGGATTTGCCTGAAGAAATTCGATGAGTGCATCGAAAGATGCATATAGAGAATCGAACGTTGCCGCCGGTTGCTCCTCATTGCAAATTTCTACATAGCCTGTTTGCTTAAACCGGTCAGCAAGAGATGTTGCATACATAGATTGAAATGCAAATAAAGGGAAAATCAATAGAAAAAAAGTTTTTTGGATAACCATGAATTCATCACATAATTTATTTTTTTGAATCTATCAAATTTTAAGGAATTTTGAATAAAAACATACTTTTTTTTATTTTCTTTTTAAAACTTCTAAAGGTATGGTATCTTCTCCGGTTTCATAATCGGAGGAAAAAGGGTAATGAGAATATATTTCGTGTTATTGACATTTTTAGGATTTTCTTGTCAGCAGCTCCCCGGAGAAGAAAATTTCATTCTTATCAACAGTTCTAAGAATGAAATTATCAGAGAGTTTGGGTCTAACATTGAGGAGCGGGTTACTCCTGCCTCTTCTTTTAAAATTGTTCTAAGCTTAATGGGATATGATGCAGGAGTTTTACAGGATGAACAAACTCCCACTTGGGAATTTCAGGAAGGGTATGATGATTTCCTGGAGTCATGGAAGCAATCTCAGACTCCGGAGACTTGGATGAACCGTTCTTGCCTTTGGTTTTCAAAAAATCTCGCCTTGCAGCTTGGTCTTGAAACGATCGAGCAATATTTATCCTCATTTAAATATGGAAATCAGGATTTCTCTACAGGAATGGTACCTCCGGGATCAACCAATCCTGCATGGGTAAGTTCATCTTTAAAAATTTCTCCGAAAGAACAAGTCAAGTTTATTCAAAAAATGATTCAAAACAAACTACATATTTCAAGCAAGGCCCTTCAAATGACGAAAAATCATCTGTTTAAAGAAGAGATATCGCACGGATGGAAATTATTTGGCAAAACCGGATTGGGGAGCACTGTTGATGAAACCGGTAAAAAACTAAAAGTGCGGTGGTTTGTAGGGTGGGTAGAAAACGATCAAAATTTTTTCCCGTTTGCCTATCTACTACAGGAGTATGAAATCGATATTCTTCAAGCTATTCCAAGAGTAAAACAACTTTTAGAAGAATCTAAATTTATGGAATTCAAAAATTAGAGATAAAAAAAGGCTTCAGTCGTAAAACTGAAGCCTTTAAGTTGATGGAGGTGGAGAGATTCGAACTCTCGTCCCGAGCAAACTACATAGAGACCGCTACATGCTTAGTACACCGAAATACAAATCGATCAAAATGCAGTGTACACCACTAAGACCGATTGGCTTCATTTTATCTCGGATAACAGGCCCCTAGAAGCGACGGTTCCTATGTCCATACCAAGATAATTACGACAAATTCCGAAATCCTTGGTCTAATCTCGGGTTGTCGCGCAATCTAACTCTGTTAGGAATTAAGCTGCTACAGCCACCATTTCACAATCAAATAGGGAAATGATTTCTGCTTTATTTTGTTTTGCAACAATTATTGTTTTACCGGTTTTTTTAGGAGGCCAACCGATATCCTCCGCATGCAATCAATACTTCACTCCCCGGTCGAAGCCAATACACCCCCGAAGAACTTGTATCTTTACACCTTCATTATACCGGTTAATGCATTAAAAGCAAACGGTGAGTTTCTTTAACAAATCTTAAAAAAAGAGATTCTCCAAGTCTTTAACCTATTGCAATGAAAAAAAAACTGTGCCAGGATGAGTTATTTGTCACTTTTGAGGAATAACATTTTGGACTTTCTTGAGGAATTTTCCGTAACCGGAACAATCATTACGGCAAATTCAGGAAATCTGCTGTTAGGTTGGGGAGAAAAAGAATTTTCTTCCGCACCGTTTGAAATCGGAAGCGTTTCTTTTTTCTCTCCCGATTTCTTTTTGCAAAATAAAAATCCCTGGTTCAGACATCCTCATACCGCCGAAATGACCCCTTGTGACTTAACAAATATTTTGAGAAGTAAGAGAAAATCCGAGAAAGGTCCGGAGATCACGTTTTGTAATCCGGATAAAGTTTTTTTTGAAAATCTGTTTGTTGAATTAAAACAACACTACTTTCAATCGGGAAAATTGGTAAAAGGGGTCCCGTTTACAGGTAAACAGGCGAAAGTCGGAGTCACTACTCCGATTTTACTAAAATCCCTGCGAAAGCTTTTGAGTTATCAGGAACAAAAGAAAATTTTTCTTTACGGCAGTTGGAATAACGGCGAAGGTATATTAGGAGGGACTCCCGAATTTTTATTTCGAAAGAGTGCGGGAAATTCCTGTCGGATAGAAACAGTCGCTTGTGCAGGAACCGGTTCGATAGAAGAGAAGGATGTGTTGTTATCAGACGAAAAAATCCGCCGAGAACACAATTGGGTTGTGGAGGGGATTGTAGAGTCCTTGTCTCCCTATGGAAATGTTTTATCGGACAATACCGGAATACGCGGATTCCCCGGATTGTACCATCTTTTTACCCCTATTGAATTACAGAGTAAGGATGATTTGTCTTTTGATTTGTTGGTCGATTTATTGCACCCTACTGCTGCGATAGGAGCTTATCCCAAAAAAGAGGGGATGAATTGGCTTAAAGAAATTCATAAAAAATTCGATCGACATCGTTTTGGAGCTCCTTTCGGATATATAGGGAAAAATTCAGATGAATTTGCCTGTTACGTTGCCATAAGAAACATGCAATGGAATAAAGACATGACAACAATTACCGCCGGATGCGGTGTGACTTCCGAAAGTGATTTATGCACTGAATGGAAAGAGATGATACTAAAATTTGCTACAATAAAATCCATGCTGGGATTGTCATAAAAAGCTTTATTACATGAAAATAGAAAAACTTTCTTATTATCCCTATGAAATCCCTTTCACGACCGGACTTATCCGCTCGGGAGTATTGCTTTATGTTACCGGCGAGGCCGGAAAGAACGGTTGGGGAGAGGTGGCACCACTTCCGAATTGGAGTAAAGAGTCGTTAGAGGAGTCTTTGGGAGAACTGCGCGAAAGAGAAGAGGAAATTTTAGGTATTGATTGGACTCCCCATACTTGTTTCGATGAACTACATAAATTAGCTTTGCTTCCTTCCTGCTCCTTCGGAATGGAGTCGGCACTCCTTTCGATATTGATGCCGCTTTCCGGTTATAGTGTTCGGACAAGTGCTCTTTTTACAGGAACTCCTTCCCAAATTCTTTTACATGCAGAACAGAGAAAAAAGGAGGGGTATACATCTGCAAAACTAAAGGTCAGCAATCTCGATTTTAAAGAAACTCGTGAAGTCATTGTCCGATTGAAGGATGTTTTTCGATTGCGTATCGATGTAAATCGTGCTTGGAATACAGAAGATTCTCTTCGATTTTTTTCAGAGTTCCCTTTAGACACATTTGATTACGTAGAAGAACCTTTTCTAAATCCTCATGATTTAGCGGCCTTTCCCCATCCTCTTGCAGTTGACGAGTCTTTTCCCGGAGATCTTTCCTTGCAGCAGGTAGAGTCATTCCCTACATTGAAAGCTCTCATTTATAAACCTACTGTTCAAGGAGGAATGCTTCATTGCATTCCGTTACACCGGCGGGCCGTTAAAAGAGGAGTTTCTATTGTGCTAAGCTCCGCTTTTGAAAGTGATGTGGGGCTTGCGAATATCGATTCCATGGCACATCGATTATCACTTTCTTCTCCTGTGGGAACAGGAACTCGCCACTATTTTAAGAGGGATCATGCAGCAAATTGAAAAAAAGACAACATTGCATCCGGAAAAAGAAAACAGTCGATTGGCTTACGAAATCATCTCCTTTTGTCTGCAACTGGGAGTCAAAGAATATTGTGTATGTCCGGGCGGAAGAAATACCTCTTTTATCGAATGTCTCAACACATCCGATAAAAATATTCGATCTTTTTTCTTTTACGAAGAGCGTTCAGCAGCTTTTTTTGCTTTGGGAAGGGGTAAACTGACCGGATGTCCGATTGCGGTGATCACGACGTCGGGCACTGCTGTGGGGGAGTTGCTTCCTGCTGCTATGGAGGCTTATTATTCAGGAATTCCCGTTATCTTTATTACAGCAGACAGGCCACGCCGTTTTAGAGGATCAGGTGCTCCGCAAACAGCGGAACAACAAAATATTTTTGGAGTATATGCTCCCTATTTTCTCGATCTTGAATTTCCGGATGTGTGTCGCCTCCCTAATTGGGACAGAAAATCTTCGATTCATTTGAACGCCTGTATGGAAGAATCATACAAGTATTGCTTTGAAGAATTCCCCGAACTTCCGGAGCCCAACGAAATACTTTCGACAAAGTCTTCCGAGGCTGAATATGATTATACAGACTTTTATACATTCATGAATTCCTGTAAGCATCCGATTGTTATAGTAAGTACTTTGGAGGAAAAAACACGTTCGTCTGTTATGGAATTTTTATCAGACCTTAAGATCCCCTTTTACTGTGAAGCAATTTCAGGAATCAGAGAATCTGCAAAGTCGCTGTGCGAATCTTTTTGTCTGACCTCTTGCGATAAATTTCACACTTCTATCGACGGCATTATACGCATAGGGGGAGTCCCCACTTTGCGATTGTGGAGAGACCTCGAAACAAAAAATATTCCGGTTCTTTCCTTGAGTCCGCTACCTTTTTCAGGATTGAGCGGACAAACTATCGAATCTATAGATCTCCAAAAATACCTTTCAGATTGCCCTGTAAATACACTAAAAATAAAAACGGATTTCAGTTCTTTCATGCAGTCGGATAGGGAATATGCAAAAAAAATATCAGACCTTATTGCAGAGGAGCTGAATGCCGAACAGAGCATGGTCCGAAAAATATCCGAAATCATACCGGGAAATTCACATGTGTTTTTAGGAAACAGCCTTTCTATACGCCATTGGGACATGTATGCGACATATAAAGAAAAGAATATAAAAATATTTGGCTCCAGAGGTTTAAACGGCATTGACGGACAGATCTCTACATTTTTGGGAGTGTGTGATCCGAAGGCAAGCAATTGGGCTTTGATAGGGGATTTAACCGCTCTTTATGATCTTGCAGGACCTTGGATTATTCACCAAATGGAAAACATCAACATCAATATCATTGTGATGAATAACGGAGGGGGTAAAATCTTCTCAGGGCTCTTTTCTAATCCGCAAATACAAAATAAACACAATTTTTCTTTCGAACATTTTGCAGGTCTTTGGAAATTGGATTATGTGAAAATAGAAGGGGATTTTGATGGATTTCCGGAATATTCCCGGCCTCGCCTTATCGAATGTGTGCCTGACGATGATGCTTCCTACCGGTTTAAGGAGAAATTAAAAAAGCTATGACTGTAAGATGACTTTATTTTGTTTACACGGATTTTTGGGACATCCTATAGATTGGACCGGAATTTCTCACGAGAAACCGGTGGTCCCGAATATTTTTGAAGATGAGATCATATCTTTGCAAAATTGGTCGGAGTCATTTAACAAAAAAGTAGAACGGCAAGTAAAATCTGCCGGGGAAAAGTCTATTCTCATGGGATATTCCATGGGAGGGCGCTTGGCTCTGCATGCGCTCATCAATCATCCGGATTTATATAATGCGGCAATCATTATTTCAGCGAGTTATGGAGTCGAGGATCCGGAAGAACGAGAACGACGCTATCAGCACGATATAAATTGGTCAAACGCATTCCTTAGTGAGTCCTGGGATTCACTGCTTGAAAGGTGGAACGGACAGCCCATTTTTCAATACGATAAAAAAGATGTTATCAGACTCGAAAAGGACTACTCGCGAAAAGCTTTGTCCGATGCAATGCGTTGCTTTTCTATAGGCAAACAGGAATTCCTAAAAGAAAAAATAGAAGAACTCGACATTCCCATTCTTTGGGTGGTCGGTGAGCGCGATACAAAATATGTCTCTTTGGCGAAAAATCTTCGATTGAAACATCCGGATTCTTCGATAGTCGTTATTCCGAATGCAGGACATCGACTGCATCTTACAAATCCGGAGACTTTACAGGAAAAAATAGGGGAGTTTATCCTCTTGAATTCGGAAAACTACAATTTTATTGTCAAACAATAGAATGATAAGATAAATTTGTAAAAAACCAAAATATGGAGATGAAATGCTTACTGAAACGACTCTCTGGAATACCGTTAAATTATATACTGATATAAAATTTGAAAAAACAGAAGACGGAATTGCAAAAATCACGATCAATCGTCCGGAAGTACGAAATGCCTTCAGACCGGAAACTGTGTCAGAAATGCAGGAAGCTTTTGATCTCTGTAGAAATGACCCTACAGTTGCAGCGGTAATCCTTACCGGAGAGGGCGATATGGCTTTCTGTTCGGGCGGAGACCAAAAAATCAGAGGAAACGAGGGATATGTCGATGAAACCGGAGTTCCCCGCCTCAACGTTTTAGATCTTCAAAAGCAAATTCGCTCATTGCCGAAACCTGTAGTGGCGATGGTTGCAGGATATGCTATCGGAGGGGGACATGTATTGCATGTCGTGTGTGATCTGACTATCGCTGCGGATAATGCTATATTCGGTCAGGTCGGCCCTCGTGTCGGTTCTTTTGATGGCGGATTCGGAAGCAGTTACCTGGCGCGGATTGTCGGACAGAAAAAAGCCAGGGAAATTTGGTTTCTCTGCAGACAATACAATGCTGAAGAAGCATTACAAATGGGACTTGTCAATCACGTCGTTCCTCTTTGTGAATTAGAATCGGAAACTTTGAAATGGTGCCGTGAGATGCTGGCACACTCTCCCATGGCTTTGCGATGTTTGAAATCAGCTCTCAATGCCGATTGCGACGGTCAGGCAGGATTGCAGGAATTAGCCGGCAATGCCACTCTTCTATATTATATGAGTGCAGAAGCTCAGGAAGGAAGAGAGGCTTTTGTAGAAAAACGCCCTCCTGATTTTTCTAAATTTCCAAGATTGCCATAACAGAGAAATAGATGCTTACACAAACAATTCTTAGAAGAGATTGGCGGTCCTTACTCAATGCAGCACGGCCCAAAACATTGACGGCAGCGGTTGCTCCTGTATCGGTCGCCTCTTTTTTGGCAATGAATCAAGGATTCGATGTCGATTGGATCCTTTCTGTTTATGCTCTTCTCAGTTCTTTTTGTATTCAGATCGGAACCAATCTGACTAACGATGCTTTCGATTTTAAAAAAGGGGCCGATACGGAAAAAAGGATCGGTCCGGAAAGAATTACGCAAAAAGGGATTCTGACTTTCAATCAGGTTCTTTTTGCTGCCGCCCTCTTTTTTGGTCTGTCGGTCTTGTTTGCCGTTCCTTTAATAGTAAAAGGAGGAGTGATTGTTGCCGGCACTTTGGCAGTTTCCATTCTTGCCGGCTATATGTATACTGCCGGTCCGTTTCCTTTGGGTTATAAAGGATTAGGTGAAGTGTTTGTCCTTCTCTTTTTCGGAATAATAGCTACCTCTGTTTTTTACTATATTCTCACCGCCGGCTTTTCTCTATTGTCCTGTCTTGCAGGAATACAAATCGGACTGCACTGTACCGTTATGATTGCCATCAACAATATACGCGATCGTATAGGAGATGCAAAGGTCGGAAAAAATACATTAGCTGTACGTTTCGGAGAGAATTTTGCAAAAAATGAAATTGCTTTTTTACTCTACGCACCCTTTTTTATGGGGGTTTTTTGGTTATTGATAGGTCAGCCGGTTGCAGCTATATTGCCTTGTGTTATTTTATTTCCGACTTACCGATTTGAAAAAACCATCAGAAACACTCCGATAGGCCCGATCTATAACACATTTTTGGCTAAAGGTGCTTTTCTCCATTTTTCTTTTGCATTACTTCTTTCTTTAGCACTTCTCATCAATTGATTCTTCCGGTGATCTTCACTGTTTTTATAGTGCTCAATGTTGCTTCTTTGATGGTCATCTCAAAATCACCTATTACAATCTGATCCCCCTTCCCCGGAGCGTGCCCCATAATATTGATGATCAGATCGGATAACGTAACATTCTCATCGCCGGCAGACAAAAATCCGTATTCTTTATTGAACTCCGAAACGCGCATGTCTCCGTCCAGTGTATAATCCTTTAACACAAGAGATTTTACTCCGCTTTTTTCAGGCTCACCGGGAACGGTCTTCCCGAATACCTCTTCTATTAATGAGTCTATGGTGATGATTCCTATGGCTGCCCCTTCTCTGTTCAGAACAACAGCTATATTTTCTTTGTTATTTCTGAATTGCTGTAAAACATCTCCCAACGTTCCTGAAGTGGTAATATACCAAGGATGTTTGACGCAATCGCGAATCCTTGCGGTTTCTCTGAATCGTAAGAGATCACGGGGACGTGCCACCGCAATGATATTTCCGGGCTGTCGGTGATAGATGGGAACGAAATCCACGCCGGTTTTGAGCAACAGATTTTTCATTTGAATTACCGTAGCATCCGACGGCAACATATGAATAGCGGATAATCGGATCATCACCTCTTCTATTACTTTTTCCTTCAAATGAAAAATATTGGAGGTGATAATAGTAAGTTCTTCCGAATGCACTTCATGAGGAAACTCTTCATTTACATCCTCTACCACTTTTATTAACTCTTCACGACTCAGAAAAATACCGGAGGTCTCATTGCTTTTTCCCAGAATTTTTATGGTGAGCTCCGAAATTTTCCCGAAAATCCAAATGAGAGGGGCCATCACGCGAGAGGAATAATAAATAAGGGTGATTCCCAACATAGAGACGTGCTCGGGATAATGCCGGGCAGCAAACATCGGAGCCAACTCTCCGAACACAATAACAAAAAATACCTGTGTCAAAGGGGCCAAATTGGGGTCAATTCCTATAGCGCTGTGAAATTCCCGGGCACATTCAGATCCGACTACTGTAGCGACATTGACTCCTATCAGCGTAGTTCCGAAAAGTCTTGAAGGATTATGCAATAAATAATTAATGCGTTTGGCTTTTTCCGATCCTTTACTTATATAATATTGTAAACGTACCTTATTAAACGATACAATCGCCATTTCAAGCATGGAATAAAATGCGAGAATAATGATAGAAATAATATTTGCTGTTAACCACCAATAGGCCATCGATCACTCATGATTCATTTTTTTCGAATGTATACTCTTCTTACACGATTAGGATTTGCTGTCAAAACATGAAAAAAGAACTTATCGGTTTCATATTTAGTCCCGGTTTTAGGAACCTCTCCTAATTTCTCCATCAACCATCCGCCGATAGTAAGGGCACTCCCCGTATAAGGCAACTCTTCTCCGAATACAGTTTCAAATTCGGATAGTTCAA
>Ga0206889_1019_pt1 | contig 35851 bp, 33 predicted proteins | sample Alteio_BWOrgHeat_57_FD_153245 | JGI IMG/M metagenome (GOLD analysis project Ga0206889, IMG submission 153245) | Enriched cells from forest soil in Barre Woods Harvard Forest LTER site, Petersham, Massachusetts, United States - Alteio_BWOrgHeat_Nextera5 ... | reverse complement strand
TACCATGCTTTATAATTAGAAGGATCTTCTGTGGTTGCTTTTTGATAGTTGCCGATGGCTTCATCGAATTTCTGGGTTAAATATGCTTTGTTACCGATTCGGATAGAATTGATATCGCTTTGCGCGAAAGAAGAAAGCACGCTGAATAAAAGGATGAATAAGAAAACAGATTGTTTCACCACGGTTGGTATCGCTTTTGCTTTTATTCTTTTTTTCTCTGATAATAAAAATTCTATAATTAATAATAACACAGCAATACCGATAAACCATTGATAAAAGCTTTCATAATTGATCAATGAGTTGGCGGCAAATGTTTTTTGCCCGATCGTTTTTAACTGCGCATCCAGGTTAGCGATCACATTATCGGTATTGTCAAATAATTGGTAGATACCGTTTCCGTTCGATGCAATTTCTTTTAATTCATCTTCATTTAGTTTAGTGACCACAACACTGCCACTTGCGTCTTTCTTTAATTCATGTGTTTGAGGATCTTCAATTACAGCTCCTTGCGGGGAGCCGATCCCAACGGCATTGATCATTATGCCTTGTGCTGCCAGTTCTTTTGAAACTTTTATAGCATTGTCATCGTGATCTTCGCCATCTGTTATAAGAATAATGGACCGGTATTTTTTTTCTTTTGGATTGAATGCGGAGTAAGCCATTTTTAATGCATCGCCGATCACTGTTCCCTGAGTTGGAACGCTATTGGTGGAAGTAGTAGACAAATACATTTTTGCTGCATCATGATCAACCGTTAGCGGCATTTGCAAATAAGCTCTTCCGGCAAAAACTACCAGGCCGATCCTGTCATCGGGTAATTGATCGATCAATCTGGAGATAAATTCTTTTGCCCTGTCAAGTCTGTCGGGTTTTATATCCTGTGCGAGCATGCTATTGCTTACATCCAATGCGATCATCACATCACTGCCGCTGTAATTTTCTTTAACGGTTCCCGTTGGGATACGTGGATTGGCCAATGCCAATACAGCAATGGTAAATGCAATTGCGATCAGTATGAATTTTAAGAAGAATTTTTTCGGGTTGTAATCCTTGATCAGTTCTTTTACCAGCGCTTCATCACCGATCTTTGCCACTACTTTTTTCTTCCATCGAAGGATAAAAAAATAAAGTCCGATCATTATCGGAAGGCCCAGTAATGCCAGTAAATATTCGGGATGTTCAAGTTCCAGCATGAAGCGTAAATTACTGTTTTGCTGATTTATAAATTGTTAAAACAAAAGATCCTACATTTTTCCCTGGAATAAGCCTAACTGCCTTAAAATGCCTTTGGTGATATTCATACGTACAGTTGGCATATCAATATTTTTGTTGGTAGATTTTACCAGCGTTACAAAAAAGTACGGGTGCATATTTTCTTCTACCCAACCTACTACCCATCCGATCGCATTGTTATTCTCGTCATAGCCCCAGCCTGTTTTATAACTAAGTTTGTAAAGAGTATTGTTTTCCTGCACCATTACTTCGCGTACGATCTCCTGTGTGCGTTTTTGAAAAGGTAATTGATCGAAGTATAGTTTACTCATCAACCCTAATTGTTCATCCGGTGATATCTTCAGATCATTGTTCAACCAAAAGCTATCAATTCTTTTGCCAATATTCATATTGCCATAATGAAGACTATCGAGCCAAAGTTGCATCGTGTCTCTTCCGATCCTTCTGGCAACTTCCTGGTAGTAGGGTACGCAGCTTACTTTAAAAGCTTCCTGCATATCCATGTCTTTGTTCCATTCTTCAACAGGTCTTTTGATCCCATCCCATTTGATCACCATTTTCTCATCCAATATCTTTCCTGTTTCCAATCCGATCAATGAGTTCACGATCTTAAATGTAGAAGCAGGCAGGGTGCGGGTTGTATCCAATGCAAGGTTGTAAACGGTGATCTCTCCGTTCCTGTTATTCAGCATCGAAAAGCAGCCATCTACATGGTTGTTGTCAAAATATTGTCCTAAGCTATTATCGATAGTAGCCCTATTGCCCGAGCAGGATGAAAGAACGACAATAAGAAATAAGAAATAAGGAACAAGCGATAACGAACGGGAATATTTCATAATTATTTTGATTCTAAATGTTTGGCGGTAGCTTCTAATGTTTCGTAGAATCCGGTACCATATTTCCTGGTGAGCGCATCCTTTAAAAAAACATAGACCGGCACCTTTAATTGTTTACCCAAACTGCAACCTGCTTTACAAAGTTCTTCTCTTGGTTCGTAGTTAAGGTAATCGAGTTGTTTGTTTTTACTTTGTTTGATACGAATAGGATAGAGGTGACAGCTGATGGGTTTTTTCCATTCAACTTTTCCATCATTGTATGCCTGTTCAATGCCACATTTTACAATTCCTTGTTTGTCGAGGATGCCATATGCACACATTTTACTTTGTATTGTAGGGGTTACCCAGCCAAATTCTTTGTCGTAAACATATCTTCCCTGGCGTTGCAGTTCTGTTTTATTTTCTTCAGCAAGATAAGGGAGCACTGCATCGTACGCTTTATTGATCTCGGCCAGTTCATCTTTATTCAACGGCGCGCCCGCATCGCCATCTACGCAACAGCCACCTTTGCATTTATGCAGGTCACATACAAATTGTTCGTCTACAATTTCATCACTGATCAATATATTGTCGATGGCTATCATTCAGTTGCAAAATTAACGAATGGGCAATTGAAAATGGCAATTATCAATTACTCTTCCATTGAAAGGTGTTGATGAGGTGTTCCATATCAGTTTGCAGGAAATCCTGTACGATCCGCAGTGAATCTACGTTTGGGGTAACATCAAAGTACAATGCTCCGCGGATAAAGTTTTTAGTGGTATCGGTCAGGAAGAATTGTTTGGCAGTAGCAGCATTGCCGCCTACTTTAAAGAAGATGCCGGAAACGCCGTTTTCTGTTTCAATAAGACTGTCCTTAATAGAAGAGGAGACAACATTGTTCTTATTGGTCAAACTAAAAGCATCGTTCACCAGTTTATCATAAACATTGGTGCCAAGCGAATCTCTGTAGCTGCCCGTAGCCGTTTTGACCTTGTAAATTGTTTTACCGCCAATGACCTTGTAACTTAAAAATATCTCACCATTGAATTGAGGGAAATTAATATTGATCCAGTAGGGATTCTCCGGCGTTTCATCAAAGTAAGTGCTGTCCTGCGTGATTGCTGCGTATGCCGGATATTCAAAACTATACGGAAATCCGGGACGGTTGAACTTTACATATTGCCTTGCCGGAAAATCAATTTTAAAATAACCTCTTTTTTTGGATACGTAAGTGGAGTTACAGGATAGTAAGAAGCATGCAGTAAAAAGTAAGAAGTAAAAAGCTATTTTTTTTAAGCGCATTGGTGATTTTTTATGAGGATCCTTGCTATTCTTCTTCTTCACCCGAAGAAGGGATGATCGTAACTTTTACTTTATCGATCCTGTTCTTTTTAATTTCTAAAGGTATAAAGATAAAGCTGCCGCTTTTCAATTCTTCATTCACCTGCGGGAACTCGCCGGCTATTTCCAAAACAAGACCGGCCAATGAATCACTGTCTCCGCGCACTTCTTCAAAGGTATCGGCCGGGATATCCATTGCTTTACAAAAATCGTTGATCATGGTCTTGCCCTCAAATATATAATTGTTGTCATCGATCTTTTTGTTCACGCTATCTTCATCGTCAAACTCATCTTTAATATCACCTATGATCTCTTCTACCACGTCTTCCATGGTAACAATGCCCGACATGCCGCCAAATTCGTCCACTACAACGGCAAAGTGTATACGACGTGCGCGAAACTCTTCCAAAAGATCTTCGATCAGTTTTTGTTCATGTACAAAATAAGGTTGACGCATCAGGTTGTGCCAACCAAATTTTTCGGTTTGATACGTATCTAAATAAGGTAAGAGATCTTTCGTGTGTAATATGCCGATCACTTCATCCAGGTTCTTTTTATAGACCGGCAGGCGCGAATAGTTGAGCTCTTCCACTTTTTTAACTACCTCTTCAAAACTACTTTCGTAATTGATGCCGTTCACATCCAGACGGGTGTGCATGATCTGTTTAACCGTGGTGTTACTGAATTTCCGGATTCCTTTCAGGATCTGCTTTTCTTCAATGGTGGCTTCGTGTTCGGGTAAAAGATCAATGGCATAATCCAGTTGCTGACTATCAAGGGCAGAAGAACTATTGGGTGATAATGCTTTTTCCACACCATTACTCAAACTAACCAGGCGCTTACTTAATTTGATAAACAATGCATTAAATATTTCTATAACCAAAGAAGCAGTAGAGGCGAACCATATTTTATGATTGGTGGCCCATACTTTTGGTAATACTTCTGCAAACAATACCAGTAAAAAGGTAACCGTTATCACTTTGATCAGGAAGAATACCCATATACTAAAATGAAAATCGGTGAACCAGCTATCGATCAGGATATTGGAAATAAGCACAATGCCAATATTCACAAAACTATTGGTGATGAGCAGGGATGCGAGTAAGGTCTTTGGATGTTCCAACAGCGTTACTATTCTTCTGTAGGAAGGTTGCTGCTTTGTTTTCAGCATATTGATATCCTTGTTCGTCAGAGAAAAAAAAGCTACTTCCGAACCGGCTACGAGGAATGAAATAACAAAAAGCAGGAGTGCTAAAAATACAAGTACGGCAGAGGCTGCAGGGTTAATGGCCAATATGGTAAAATGAAATGCCGAATGATAATCCAAAACAAATAGTTTTAATGAACAATATCTCTTATCAGAAAGCAAATGTAGTGTGTCCCTATTGCCTAATGATGAAACAATTTTATTTTTTTAAAAAGGTAAGGCTTCCGGAGGCGTATCATCGGATGTGTGAAGATCGTTGCCTCCCAGTCCGTCTACATGGCTTCCATCGGTTCTTTTATCCAGCATAATGAGGTTATCGCCCACAATTTCGGTAGCAAATTTCTTATGTCCGTCTTTATCTTCCCAACTACGCGTTTTCAATCTTCCTTCAATATAAACCAGGCTCCCTTTGTGTAAATATTTTTGGGCCAATTCTGCCAATCCTCTCCATAGAACAACGGTGTGCCATTCGGTTTGCGAAACAAGTTTTCCTGTCCGGTCTTTGTATGTCTCGGTAGTGGCCAAAGAAAACTTTGCCACGGCAATATTTCCTTCCAAAAACTGGATATCAGGATCTTTGCCCAGGTTGCCGATCAACATTACCCTGTTAACGCCTCTCATTTTAATAAATTTATTATCAGTTGGTGCTTGTATTTATTGATACCAGCGCGTTTGATGTCAACTTAAAGATACGTTTTTCTTATTAAAATCCGGGCTGAGGTTTTCAACAGGATGTCGCCTGTTTATAGTTTTGTTTCGGATAAATAACCAGTGATACTTTTTGGAAAAAGGGTAACGGCTTAATGCTTTTTCAGCTACCAGTTTATAGCCTTGTAATTTTGTTAGTTTCTTCATTTTAATATGGATGAACTGGCTATGAATAGTTTGATGGCTGAGTAATTGTTTATACGATCTTGAAACAGTTGTTATCGTGAATGGAGCAGTACCCACAATTTTTTTGAATGCTTCTGTTGTTGCCAGTTTACCAGGAGTTATTTTTTTTGGACTTTCGATCAATACAAATTCATAAAGGTTTTGCCAGATATCTTTATCGTTCCGTTTCCGTAGAAAATAAGCATTATCCGGCCCGATCAACAAGTAAAAGAACCACCGGGTGGTTTTCGTGATCTTCTTTTCTTTTATGGGGAGCTTACTGACTGTTTCGTTCAAATATGCGCTGCAATTGGATTTCAGCACACATGTTTCACATAACGGGAGTTGCGGTTTACATATCGTGGCACCAAAATCCATCAATGCCTGGTTGTATTTACCGGGTTGTTTTTTATCTAGTAATTCATTGGCGAGTTGCGTAAATATTTTTTTCCCTTCAGTACTATCAATTGGGGTTTCAATTCCAAAAAATCTTGATAATACGCGAAATACGTTTCCATCTACGACAGCATGTGGAAGATCAAATGCAAATGAGCCAATAGCAGCAGCAGTATAAGGTCCTACTCCTTTTAGTGCTAATATTTCTTCATACGAAGAAGGGAATTTTCCTTTCAGTGTTTTGTCAATATATTTTGCTGTTGCAATAAGATTTTTACATCTTGAATAATAACCAAGTCCTTCCCAAAGTTTGTACACTATTGTTTCGGGAGCTTTTGCCAGTGCATTTATTGTTGGAAATGTATCCACAAAACGATGGTAATAGGCGAGCCCCTGATCCACTCTTGTTTGTTGTAAAATAATTTCGCTCAGCCATATTTTGTAAGGATCTTTTTCTCCCTTCCAGGGCATCTGTCTTTTATTATATTGGCGGTTCCAGTATAAAAGTTTTTTTCTAAACAGCTTATTTTGAGTATTTAATTCCTGCATTTCTTCAAAGGTCAACTTATTTTGTTATTTTATAAAACAACATTTTTTAGCTTTAAAATATTGTATATCAATTAGATACAATAAATATAGATATTATTAATATCTTATGTAATTGTTATTAGGGGTTGATAATCAGTATATAATGTTGTATTTTACAGATATTTGGTTTATTTTTTCTAGATAACCGAACCTAAATTTTAATCTATGCGTAAAGCTGATCTTATCACCAGGATATCCGATAAAACCGGAATACCTAAAGTAGATGTAATGGTTACTTTGGAAACCATGTTCAAAGAAATAAAAGAATCTTTAATCGAAGGCGAAAATATTTATATCCGTGGTTTTGGAAGTTTTATTACCAAAAAGAGAGCTGCTAAGATCGGACGAAATATAAAGAAGAATATTGCGGTAGAGATACCGGAACATTTTATCCCGGCATTTAAACCTGCCAAGGAGTTTGTTCAGGAAGTAAAAAATAAAAGGGCTCCCGGTGAAAACACCACTGAAGTAGTCTAAATTTGCTGTTCGATCATGTTTAAACAGCAAGTCTTTCTTATTGGTGCCGGCGTGCTATTACTGGCTTCCCTGTTCTTTTTGGGTACAACAGTTGCCCCTAAGGAAGCTTCCGTTACTCCTCCTTTTGTACCTCATACTACCCCATCATTTGACATAGATAACTACATCACCACCAAGGAAAAAGGACTTACCCCTGATCAAAAAAACTATATCGGAGATCTTGCCAATAGTGTAAAAAGAGGCGATGTTAAGGATCAGCAAATAAAAGTGTATGATGCCCTTGCTGCTTTTTGGGAAGATTCTGCCAAAGAAGCAGATATTGCCGATTATTATAAAGGGAAGTCAGCCGAGTTGGTAAATTCTGAAAAAAACCTCACCTTTGCTGCCCGATTGATTTTAGATAGGCTGAGAGGTGAACAGGCGAACGACAAAAGAACATGGGAAGCTGAAGAGGCGATAGGGTTACTGGACAAGGCGATAGTGCTGGATCCAAACAACGATGATCTTAAAGTTGACCTTGCCAGTTGTTATGTTTTTGGAAAGGGAATGGCAGGTGATCCGATGGAAACAATGAAGGGTGTGCGGCAATTGCTGGATATTGTGGATAGAGACCCGAATAATATGAAAGCGCAGTTGGTATTAGGGATCGGAGGGGTAATATCAACACAATATGACAAAGCGATACAGCGGTTAACAACGGTTGTTACCAAACAACCCGACAATTTAGAAGCGGTATCATGGTTAGCAGATGCTTACGCAGCGAAAGGAGATAAGGCCAATGCGATAAAGTGGTATGAGTTCAGTAAGCGCTTAGAAAATAATCCTCAGTTCAGTAAGGAAGTGGACGAAAGGATCAAGGAGCTTCAATAAGATAGATCGAAATCGATATATACATTTTTTAAAAATTATTATTAAACAAAAAAAGACTCGGATATGCCTTGTGGTAAAAAAAGAAAACGTCATAAAATAGCGACTCACAAGCGTAAAAAACGCTTGAGAAAGAACCGCCATAAAAAGAAATAGGTTTTCTTTTTACTAACCCGTGCAGCATCCCTCTTTGCTGCACGAAAGAATCAGTGTACATCATGCTTGCTGTTTACTCACTATTGTAGTGCACTGTTGTTCCCTTTCCTGATGTTCTGATCTAAAAAGTAATTAGTACGATTGACAAAGGAATTAATTATAAATGCTGCACCGCAGGGGGTTGAAATAGCCCTGTTGGAAGACAAGAAGTTGGTGGAGCTGCACAACGAAAAAGCCGACGCTAGTTTCGCAGTGGGCGACCTATACCTTGGAAAGGTGAAAAAACTGATCCCCGGATTGAATGCCGCATTTGTAGATGTTGGATTTGAAAAAGATGCCTTTCTTCATTATACAGATCTAAGTCCTTACGTTCGTTCGATCCTTAAATTCACCAATGTTGCTATCAACGATAAGAATGAACACGGCTTTGATTTTGGAACTTTTCATGTTGAACCGGAAATTGTAAAAACAGGAAAGATCGCCGAAGTATTAAATGGCCGTCCTAATATATTGGTTCAGATCTTGAAAGAACCCATTGCTGCCAAAGGCCCGCGCCTTAGTTGCGAATTATCTCTTCCCGGAAGATTTGTTGTGATCACGCCGTTCAATGATATCATTGCGGTGTCGCGTAAGATCCATTCAAGCGAAGAAAGAAAAAGACTCCATAAAATCATAGAAGCGATCAAGCCAAAGAATTTTGGTGTGATCGTTCGTACAGCGGCTGAAGGCAAGAACACTGCCGAATTACACGATGATCTTTTATCATTGGTGCAAACCTGGAAAACCATTCAGACGAATCTGAAAGGAGCCACCCCACCTGCAAAGATCCTCAGTGAACAGGGAAAGACCAATAGCATGTTGCGCGATCTGTTGAATGAAGATTTCAACCGCATCGTGGTGAACGACAAAAATATTTTCGCCGAAACAAAAACATATATCCAACGTATTGCTCCTGAAAAAGCAGATATCGTTTCTTATTATAACAATGGTTCTCCCATCTTTGATAATTTTGGTATCACCCGCCAGGTAAAAGCTTCATTTGGTAAAACAGTGAATCTTCCTAGCGGTGCTTATCTGATCATTGAACATACAGAAGCATTGCATGTAATTGATGTGAACAGCGGTTATAAAAGCGTGAGCAATAACCAGGAACAAAATGCTTTGGAAACGAACCTGGAAGCGGCTGAAGAAATTGCGCGTCAATTGCGTTTGCGTGATCTGGGCGGTATTATCGTTGTTGATTTCATTGATATGAAATTGATGGATAATAAAAAGAAGCTGGCGGATACGATGGAGCATCTGATGCGGACAGACCGCGCCAAACATGCGGTATTGCCGATCAGTAAATTTGGGTTGATGCAGATCACACGGCAACGGATGAAGCCGGAGATGAATATCAATACTTCAGAAATTTGTCCGAGTTGTAACGGAACAGGGAAAATTTCTTCTACACTTATCCTGGAAGATGAAATTGAAAAGAACCTTAGCTACCTGATCATGCAACGACATAAAGGACTTACGGTGGTAGTACATCCTATATTGTATTCTTATTTGACGAGCGGATTTATATCTAAACGAAAAAGATGGAGCTGGAAATATAAACAGACCATCAAGGTAAGATCAAACAATACCTATCATCTTACTGAGTTCCGTTTCTTTGATGATCACGAAGAAGAAATAAAACTATAAAGTATTCAATAAAAAAAGAGCATTAAGTAATTAATGCTCTTTTTTTGTCACCGGCCTACACTGCCATTATCTCTTTCTCTTTTGCATCGAGATGTTTTTCTACTAATGAGATGTAACGATTCGTCAGGTCCTGTATCTCTGCTTCGGCACCTTTACTAATATCTTCACTCAATCCTTCTTTCTGTAATTTTTTTACTTGCTCAACAGCATCCCTGCGAATATTGCGGATAGCGATCTTACCATTTTCTCCTTCCACGTTACATTTTTTTACGAGTTCTTTTCTTCTTTCCTCTGTCAGTGGGGGTAAAAAAAGACGGATATTAACGCCATCATTTTGCGGGTTGATACCAATATTGCCGGCAATGATCGCGCGCTCGATGGGTTGCAGCATGTTTTTTTCCCAAGGTTGAATAGAGATGGTACGCACATCCAACACCATGATATTACCTACCTGTGAGATCGGTACGGGAGAACCATAGTAGTCAACCATTAGCCCATCTAACATACTAGGATTGGCTTTACCTGCGCGGATCTTACCCATTTCTGATTCCATGTGCCCGATGGCTTTTTTCATGGAAGCTTCTGTTTCCGATTTAATGTATTCAATACCTTCTGACATAATAGAGAATTAAGTGGCGCAAATCTAAAGAAAAGAATCATGCATCAAAAGGCAAACCGGAATAATCGTGAAATTATTAACAAAGTAGGGTGTACCGTTAGTAAAGTGGTTATTTCGCTTCCACCCCTCTGGATACCAGGGTTAATACGCGATGCGTTTTAATAACATTCTCTTCTTCTCTCGGTTTGGTACGGATGGCCTGCCTGTTTTTATTACGGCTGTAATAGCACACCAGCACAAATATAGAAGAGACTGAAAGTAAAATAGCGATGTCGATCGTAGTTCCAAATCCTCTTAGGAAAAAGGCCATGGCTACCAATGATAGATTCACGAAAACACAGATAAAAGTTATAGCGCGGTGATTGTATCCAAGATCTAATAAGAAATGGTGGATATGGTTTCTATCCGGACTAAAAGGAGAACGACGATTTAATATGCGCAATCCAAATACACGCAAGGTGTCAAACAGCGGCACGATCAATAAAGAGAATCCTATTGCCGGTACAGCTTGTAATGGGAGGCTAACAGTTGGAAGATCTGCAACATTTATAAATTTTATTACTAATATGGAGTTGATCAATCCGATGAGCAGCGATCCCGTATCTCCCATAAATATTTTTGCCGGAGAGAAATTATAGATCAAAAATCCGATCAGGCTTCCTGCTAAAGAAAAAGCCAATACAGCATAAGTAAGCTCGCCAATATATAAAAAATAAGAGCCAAAAATAACGGTGGTCAATAAACCAAGACTTCCCGCGAGTCCATCTACACCATCGATCAGGTTGAAGGAATTAGTAATTACAATTATAGTAAAAAGAGAGAACAGGATGCTTGCCAGATGCGGCATTTCATTCAATCCAAAAAAACTATGCATGCTGTGAATGCGGATGTCGGCAAATTTTATAATGATACCTGCTGCAATTAATTGTCCGAGAAATTTTTTGCCGGCCGATAAAACCAGTATATCATCTTTGATACCGAGAAAGAAAATAACAATAGCAGCTGCAGCGAAATATTTTACCTCATGTGATTCAGCAGGCACACCTAATAAAGTAGCAAGGATAAAGCCGGCGAATATTCCCAGTCCGCCTAAAGTTGGGATCATTGTTTTATGCACCTTCCGCTCATCGGGCTCATCAAATAATTTTTTATCTCTCGCAACCTGGATAATAATAGGAATAGCAAAGAAAGTGATGATAAAAGCCAAAGTACAACTTAGTAAGATATAATACATGCCAGAATGGTTGAGTTATAAAAGCTGTTACCGCTAACGAATTTTTTAAATAAAAAACAATTAAAAATCCAAGCGTTCAAAAATCAGAGCCCTACACCTGTTGTAGTTAAAGCTAAGATACAGGATTTTTTAATTGATAAAAAAAATGAATCATAATTCTATTTAGCTGGTTATGAATGATTTCTCAATTTAATACGTGTAATCGCAATTTAAGGAGTTTTTGGTATTAATACCCCAATAAACGTATTTTTTAGTTTAATAGTATCCCGGCGTTAGCAGCTTTTCGCGCCGGAAACCATGCCGCGCCAAAAGTGATAATACCTATTGTTGCTGCTACCAATATAAAATCGTTCAGTTCTAATTTAACGGGATAATAATCAATAAGGAAAGACCCTCCCTGTAGTTTTATTAGTTTGAATTTCAGTTGTAAGATGCAAATCACTATTGCCAATAAGATACCTGAAATGGCTCCGATGCTGCCCAGTAATAAACCTTCACTGAGAAATATATTGACAATTCTTTGTTTATTGGCTCCCATGCTTTGCAGAACGGCAATATCTTTTTGTTTTTCAAGTACCAGCATCGTAAGGGAGCTGATGATATTGAACGTTGCAATGATCAATATCAATGTTAAAACAGCGAAAATGAACCATTTCTCCAATTCGGTGGACCGGTAAAGGCTGGTATTTTGCTGATATCTTGTTTGAATAAGAAAGGCCGGCCCTAATAGATTTATAAGTCCCTGCTGAACCGATTGCGGGTTGGCGGCATTGGTTAATTTAATTTCCAATGCACTGTATTCATCCGGCCCCAGGGCCATTTGTTGTTTTAAAAAATTGATATTGGTAATGGCATATTTGCTGTCAAAATCCTGCTGAATGGCAAACACGCCGGATGCTTTTGTGTTTCCTTCGCTTAATGATTGAGATGGGTCATTGATCGAACCGGTACCTCTTTTAGGTAGTACAACGGTAAGTACGGAAGGCGGCCCTGATTTACTATCTGCATTGATTTCAATAGCATCTTTTACCCCTGTGCCTACAACAATTTCCGGATCGTCGGCATTTCCTAAACTAAATTGTCCGTTTATGATCTTGGTTGATACACCGCTAACATGCGTATAATTACTATCTACTCCTTTAAGGTCTACAAATGTTTGAAGGCTTTCATTTTGTAACAAAGCGTTTTCTTCAACAACTGTTGAAACGGCCTGTATACCGGGCTGTTGATTGATCAGGTTCAACTGATCGCTTGTCAATATAAAGGTCTTTCCTTTAACGGGGCTCACTTTTATATCCGAATAGAAAGAAGAGTACAATGTTTTAACCAGGTCTTCAAACCCGTTAAAAACGCTTAATACCAGTATCTGGCAGGCTGTAGCGATGGCTATAACAGTAACGGATACCCATGCAATGATATTGATCGCATTGGCGCTTTTCTTCGCTTTAAAATATCTCCAGGCAAATAGAAAATTCAAATTGTGAATTGTAGGTTATAAATGAATGGAGTGAATACTTAAGACTTATGATTTCTTCCCTTCATCTTCCTTTTTTATTTTTTCAAATAGCTCTTCCATTTTAAATACATGGTCGAGGGTATCATCAATAAAGAAGGTTAGTTCGGGGATGCTTCTTAATTGATGCCTTACCCGGGTTCCCAATTCTTTTCGTATCTCTTTATTCTTTTCTTCAAATTGCGCTAATACGGCTGCTGCATTCTTTACCTGGAACATACTAAGGTATATCCTGGCCTGGAAAAGATCGGGCGTAATGGTTACCGATGCAATGGAGATCATTCCGCCATCCATCATGGTAAGACTCATTCTCCGAAAGATATCATTCAACTCCTCGTTGATCAATCCTGCTACCTGTTTTTGACGTTTCGTTTCCTGCTGCATAATATTTCAGTAATTACTATTCTGGTACAAAGTTGGTAAAATAAAAATGGAGAATTTTAAAATTCTCCATTTTATATAAATAAAGTAATGAATTATTTCGCTGAGCTCATTTTAGCTTCGATGCTCAATGTTGCGTGAGGAACTGCACGTAAGCGGGCCTTATCGATCAAACGGCCTGTTACACGGCAAACTCCGTATGTTTTATTTTCAATACGCATCAATGCTTTTTCCAAATGATCAATGAAAGTGATCTGGCGGCTGGCCATTTGGCTCAACTGTTCTCTTTCCATGCTTAAACTACCATCTTCCATTGTCATGTAACGGTTATCTGTTTCATCTCCACCCATTTCATCTTTACGGGTGATCAGGCCTTGTAAGTAGCCCAATTCTTTTTTAGCTGCTTCCAGTTTACGAAGTATCAGATCCTTGAATTCGGCCAGGTCAACATCGGTATAACGTTGCATTGGGGCACCCGGATCTTGTTTCGGCCTGTCTAAAACAGACTTTGTAAATTCCGGTTGATATTTGCGGACTGTTTTAGTGCTTATCTTAGGGATCACTACCGGTTTAGGAGCAGGTACTTTAATGTCTTTTGCTTTAACAGGAGCGGGCGCCGGTTTAGCCGCAGCCTTTGTTTCAATTTTCTTTGGCAATGCTTTTGGTGCTGGTTTAGTTGGTTTTGCAACCGGTTTCTTAGCCACAACTACCTTTTTGGCAGGAGCTTTCTTTACAGGAACCGCTTTTTTAACCGGAGCTACCTTTTTAGGAACCGCTTTTTTTACAGCCTTTACCGCTTTTTTAGCCGGAGCCGCCTTCTTTGCCGGTGCTTTTTTAGCGGGAGCCGCCTTTTTTACTGCTTTTACTGCTTTTTTAGCTGGTTTATTCTTCGTTGCCATAGTGTTTTCCTACTTTTTAAAGACATTTACGTTGATAATGGCACCATTCACATCTACTTCAACACCCTCTTTTACAGCGGGTAAGAAGACCAGGGAATCAGCCAAAATTTCGGCGCAAATATAATCTTTATATTGATTTAAAGAGGATTGTAACCCCTCATTTTCCGAAACTTCAACAATTATGCGGTCAGTTAGTTCAAAATTTTTGTCTTTTCTGATGTTTTGAACCCTGTTCACGAATTCCCGAGCATCGCCTTCTTTTTTTAGTATCTCTGTTATCGTTATGTCTAAAGCTACTGTCAATGAGCCATTTGTGGCGATTTCGTAGCCGGGTACCTCATCGGTAGACACTTCCAGATCCTCTAAATTGATCAAAATTGGCTCTTCACCTTTAGCAACCAGCTCGTGATTTAATAAATATTCTCCCTGCTGCTGAACCAGGCCAATTTTAATATTGTCAAATTTTATAATTTCATCTGCGGCCCACTTCATTTTGGCACCCAGGCGCTTTCCAAGGGTCTTAAAGTTCGCTTTAGCTTTTTTCTTAATAAAATCATTGTCGGCATTTAAAACATCTACCTCTTTAATATTGGTTTCTGCCTTAATGATCTCCTCGATCGATTTTATTCTTTCTGCCATGTCTTTATCCATTGCCGGGATAAAAACTTTTTGCAAAGGCTGACGTACTTTAATATTTACTTTCTTTCGGATGGATAAGATCAGAGAGGAAGTATCCTGTGCCAATTGCATACGACTTTCCAAAACGGTATCGATCGCTTTTGCATCGGCCTTTGGAAAATCGGTATGGTGTACCGACTCTAATGCAAAGCGATTGCTGACAGTATTCAAATTATTAAATAACCAATCGGCAAAGAATGGCGCAATAGGAGCGATCAGCCGGCTCAATGTTTCCAAACATTCAAATAAAGTTTGATACGCACATATCTTATCATGTTCATATTCACCTTTCCAGAAACGGCGGCGGCAAAGACGCACATACCAATTACTTAAATGAGCATCTACAAATTCTTCTATTGCACGGCCTGCCTGCGTTGGTTCAAACTCATTCAGGCTTTGTTCCACTGTATTTATTAATGTATTCAAAGAAGATAAGATCCATTGATCGATCTCCGGCCTTTCTTTTAACGGCACATATTTTTCTTTAAAAGCAAAGCCATCCACATTTGCATACAAGGCAAAGAACTGGTAGGTATTATAAAGTGTACCAAAGAATTTACGTTGTACTTCTTTGATACCCTCGATATCAAATTTTAAACTATCCCAGGGAGCTGCATTGGTGATGAGATACCATCTTGTTGCATCGGCACCAAATTTGTTTAATGTATCAAACGGGTCGATTACATTTCCCAAACGTTTGCTCATTTTATTGCCGCTCTTATCCAATACCAATCCATTACTCACTACTGCTTTGTAAGCAACGCTATCAAATAATAAAACTCCTAACACGTGTAATGTATAGAACCATCCTCTTGTTTGATCAACACCTTCCGCGATAAAATCCGCGGGAAAATTTTGTTTGAAGGTTTCTATATTTTCAAAAGGATAATGCCATTGCGCGTAAGGCATGGCACCGCTATCAAACCAAACGTCTACCAAATCTGAAACGCGTTTCATTGGTTTACCCGATTTGCTTGATAATATTATATCATCTACAAATGGTTTATGCAGATCCAATATTCCTTCATGTAGGTAATGTTTATTGGTATCTCCTCCGAATAATTTAGCGGCCTTCTTTATTTCATTATTTAATTCTTCAATAGAGCCAATGCATATTTCTTCATCGCCTTCTTCTGTACGCCAAACAGGAAGCGGTGTTCCCCAAAAGCGGCTACGGCTTAAATTCCAATCCACCATATTCTCCAGCCAATTACCAAAGCGGCCGGTACCTGTTGAGGCAGGTTTCCAATTGATGGTTTTATTTAATTCCACCATGCGCTCTTTTGCAGCAGTGGTTTTAATGAACCATGCATCCAGCGGATAATAAATAATTGGTTTATCAGTACGCCAGCAATGCGGATAGGTATGTTCGTACTTCTCTACTTTAAATGCCCTGTTCTCTTTTTTTAATTTAACGGAGATGTCGATGTCTACATTAATATAGTTCGCCTCATCTTTATAATCTTTTACATAACGTCCGCTGAACTCTCCAACACCTTCTACAAATTTTCCTTGTTTATCAACCAGTGTAAGAATGCCGAGATTATTTTTCTTTCCTACTTTAAAATCATCCGCACCAAAAGCAGGAGCGGTATGCACGATACCGGTACCATCTTCAGTTGTAACAAAATCTCCGAGTATCACACGAAAAGGATCACCACCACTTATTGCAGCCGTGTTTGCTTCATATGGTAATAGCTGTTCATATCGGGCTCCTTCAATATTTTTTCCTTTGAATTCGGTAATTATTTTCCAGGGAAGAAGTTTTACTTTTTCATTGTAACCTTCAAAGTCGCCATTCTCAGCTTCTGATTTAAATTGTTTGCTTATTAAAGCTTTCGCTAAAATAACATTGATAGGAAGATGTGTATAGGGATTGAATGTTTGAACCAATACATAATCAATATTGGGCCCGACAGTTAACCCTAGATTGGACGGCAATGTCCATGGAGTGGTTGTCCAGGCCATAAAGAAAATCTCTGCACCATGCACTGCATCATGTAAGAATTTTGTTTTTGCATCCTGCACTGCACGAAACATTGCAACGATGGTGGTGTCTTTTACATCTTTATAAGTACCCGGTTGATTTAATTCGTGCGAACTTAAACCTGTACCCGCAGCAGGAGAGTATGGTTGGATGCTAACATCTTCATACAATAATCCTTTCTTGTATAGTTCACTTAAGCACCACCAAAGTGATTCTATATAATTATTCTCGAAGGTTACATAAGGATTGTCGAGATCAACCCAATAACCCATCTTATTAGTAAGCTCATCCCATTTGCCTTTGAATTTTAATACTTCGCGGCGACAGGTGGCATTGTATTCTTCAACAGAGATCGTTTTGCCAATATCTTCTTTGGTAATGCCCAATAATTTTTCAACGCCTAATTCTACCGGTAAACCATGGGTATCCCAGCCACCTTTTCGTTTTACCTGGAAGCCCTGCATAGTTTTATATCTGCAAACAAGGTCTTTTAGGGTGCGACTGATCACATGGTGTATGCCAGGCATGCCGTTAGCGCTTGGAGGACCTTCATAAAACACAAAAGGTGTCTTTCCTTCGCGTAGCGATATACTTTTTTTAAAAGTTTCGTTCTTTTCCCATTTGGCCAGTATCTCATCACTGATGCCGGGTAAATTAAGCTGGTGATATTCGTTGTATTTAGCTGACATACTCGTTACTACTCGAAAGGGTCATTTAATTAAGGGGGCAAAGGTAGTAAATAACAGCCTGTCCGCAACGGGCAGGATAGAAGAGAAGCATTTAAAAATGTGGACGAAAAACCACAAACGAAATATTTTTTTAAAATTTCAGCTTAAAAAGGAGGCTTTAACAAAATTTTGGCACGGTATTGGTATTATACCGGTAGCGATTGCAAAGAAAGGCCTTGTTTACTAAAACCTTTTGTAAGTGCTTGTCAGTGTTTACCGAAGCCAGAGACCAAAATTGCAACTGTAGTAATAAAGTTCCGTTTTAAGATCCACATTCTGTAGTTGTAACGATCCATTATCCTGTAGAATAAACTTGATTTATTCCAATATTCAGTGTGTCACAATATCCGCTGAAAAATTATTATTGATTGCTTGCCAATATCAAAAAAGTTTTGGTAAAGGTTAAGAAAATGAAACAAAAAAGGCAGCTTAAAAGGCTGCTTTTTTTGTTACTATCAGTGAAGCAATAATTCGCAAGGCTTGATGCCCGTATGTTTTTTGAATGCGGTGCTAAAATGCGAGATGGAAGAATAACCTAACAGCATCGAAACTTCTGTAACGCTGATGCCTTTATCGTATAACAGGTATTTGGCATGTTCCATACGCTGACTTTGGTAAAAATCAAAGATGGTGGTACCAAACATTTCTTTAAATCCTTTTTTCAAATAACATTCGTTGATGGCCACTTTGCGGCTCAATGCCTTGATGGTAAGCGGTTCGCCGATATGTTGTAATAATACTTCTCTTGCTTTGGTTATTTTATCCCTGTCTGCTTCGTTAGCCAGGAACTTACAGATAAATACTTCTTCTTTTTCTTCCAACATGCAATCCATGCTATACAATAACAGGATCTGCGTTTGGGCATTGATAAAGATATTCTCTAAAGTATCCGAATAGTTATTATTCAACAATGCTTCGATCGCCATTCTTGTCTTGCCACACAATGGCAATAATTTAGAGAAAGAAGTTTTATGCTTAAAGGAAAGAACGCCTTCTGATAAAGTAGTTTGCTTTTTACCGTTTATAAATTGAGTAAGGTAAGAAGGTTTAAAACTAAAGCTCAACACATCCATGCTTTCTGCTTTTTCCACACAATTTCTCGATGCATTGAATTTGCAGGAATTGCATTCCGTTTCTTTTTCGGTACAATAAACATTGCCGCTGATGCAAAAACGAAGCTCCAGGTAGTTTGCCTGGGAGTTGTTCTTTTCGTAATGATATACCAACATACCGGTATCTTCCATATTCCATTGCGGCATTTTACGGTAACGGTTGATCGAATATTGGACCGATCCGGGAACCGTACGTTCAATATGCTGCAATAACTCCAACTCTTCCTGCATGAAAGGTTGTTTGTGGGCGATGCGTAGTATGTCTGGTGATTGATCCATTATGTAATAGCCGGCAAATATACAACAGGGTAAGTTTGTTTGCTGTGAAGAAGAGAAATCTTGCACAATCATGACTATTGTCTGAATTGGATTTAGAAGGTTTTTTGGCAAAAATAAAGTGTGGAAATCTTTGTAAAACTAGTGCGAAAACGAAGCATTTTTATTAGTCAGAACCCTTGCTTTTTCGTATATTTGCAGACATAGATTTTTAGACATTTTTTAAAGAGATTGCACACACTTATGAGCACAGAAATTGAAGAAGTAGCAGCACCCGCCAACAAGGCTTATGGCGCAGACAGTATCCAGGTTTTAGAAGGTTTAGAAGCGGTTCGCAAACGTCCCGCGATGTACATTGGTGATATCGGAGTAAAAGGTCTTCATCACCTCGTGTACGAAGTAGTTGATAACTCTATCGATGAAGCGTTGGCCGGTTATTGCAAGAACATCACGGTAAATATCCATGAAGATAATTCTATCAGCGTACAGGATGATGGTCGTGGTATCCCGACGGGCATCAATACCAAAGAGAAAAAATCAGCATTGGAAATTGTAATGACCGTATTACATGCGGGTGGTAAATTTGATAAGGACACTTATAAAGTATCCGGTGGTTTGCATGGTGTGGGGGTGAGTTGCGTGAATGCATTGAGTAAAAAACTGATCGTAACGGTGAACCGTGAAGGCAAAACATTTGAACAGGAATATGAAATTGGTGTTCCAAAATATACGGTGCGCGAAATAGGTACAAGTGCTACAACCGGTACCCATGTTCATTTCTGGCCGGATACAAGCATCTTCACTGCAAGTGTTTATAATAAAGAAATTTTAGAAGGACGTTTAAGAGAACTTTCTTTTTTGAATCGTAAGATCAACATCACGTTGAATGATCTGAGAGATAAGAATGAAGATGGTACAACTTATTCAAAGAATTTTTATAGCGAAGGCGGCATTGTTGAGTTTGTAGAAATGTTGGATAAGAATGCTAACCGACAAGCTTTATTACCTACCGTTATTTACTGTGATGGTCACGATCCGGCTTCGAATGTTGCTGTTGAAGTTGCAATGATCTACAATACCGGTTACCAGGAAAATCTTTTCAGCTACGTAAATAATATCAACACGATCGAAGGTGGCACGCACGTTGCAGGTTTCCGCAGATCGATCACCAGGGTGTTTAAACAATATGGTGAAAAAGACGGATTGTTTGAAAAAGCAAAAGTGGAGATTGAAGGAGATGATTTTAGAGAAGGATTAAGCGCGATCATTTCGGTGAAAGTTCCTGAACCGCAATTTGAAGGACAAACAAAAACTAAATTAGGGAATAGTGAAGTATCCGGTATCGTAGATGCTACGTTGAGCCGCGTATTGATCGCATACCTGGAAGAAAATCCTAAGAATGCAAGAACTATCATACAGAAAGTTATTTTGGCTGCACAAGCCCGCGCTGCTGCTAAAAAAGCACGTGAGATGGTGCAACGCAAGAGTGTACTAACAGGTGGTGGTTTGCCCGGTAAACTGGCAGATTGCAGTGATAAAGACCCGCATCGTTGTGAGTTATATTTGGTCGAAGGGGATTCGGCAGGTGGTACGGCAAAGCAAGGTCGTGATAGAAGTTACCAGGCCATTCTTCCATTACGCGGTAAGATTTTGAACGTTGAAAAAGCAATGGAACATAAGATCTACGACAATGAAGAAATAAGAAATATGTTCACGGCATTAGGTGTAAAAATTGGAACACCGGAAGATCCGAAAGCATTGAACTTAACAAAACTTCGGTATCATAAATTAATTATCATGACGGATGCCGATGTGGATGGTAGTCACATTGCAACATTGATCCTGACATTTATTTTCCGTTACATGAAAGAACTGGTGCAACAAGGTTACGTATACATCGCGCAACCACCATTATATCTTGTTAAGAAAGGGAAAGACCAGGATTACGCATGGACAGATGAAGAACGCAAAGCATTGATCCAAAAATTCGGACAAGGAAAAGATGAATCAGTAACTACACAACGTTATAAAGGTTTGGGAGAAATGAACGCAGAACAATTATGGGAAACAACCATGAATCCTGCTACCAGAACATTGAAACAAGTTGCCCTGGAAAGCGCTGCAGAAGCGGATCGTGTGTTTAGTATGTTGATGGGAGATGAAGTTCCGCCGCGTCGTGAGTTCATTGAATCGCATGCGAAGTATGCGAAGATCGATGTGTAATATTTTACAATAAACATATTTTAAAAGGCTGCGTTGAGCAGCCTTTTTTATACTTTTGATTTTTTAATAGTACTTCTAAAGCGCAGGTAAGAAACTAATTATGGGAAATAACTGTACGATTTGCGGAGGAACCGTTTCGTTCCTTCTGAAAAAAGAAGAATTTGATCTGTATAAATGTTCATCCTGTGCATTGGTTTTTGTTGATCCGCAACCAACGGATGATTTCTTAAAAGAGAAAGTGTACTCTCCCGAAGTTGGATACCAGCGTTATGAGCGAAAAAATTTTGCTACCATCCAGGCGGATGCCAAAACGATCAAGGTTTTGAGCTATTTAGAAAAGCAGCACCCGGCGGGTAAAACCATATTGGATGTTGGTTGTTCAAGCGGCGAGTTTTTATACCATGCTCAAAAGATCGGATTAAAAACAAAAGGAGTAGAGGTGAATCCATGGACCGTTGAAATAGGACGCTCTAACGGACTGGATATTTTTAATGGTTTTTTGGCCGAAGCAAAATTTAACGATGCCTCTTTTGATGTTATTTTTTTAGGAGATATAATAGAACATGTTACCTCTCCCAGAGATTTTGTAACGGAATGCGATCGCATATTAAAACCCGGCGGCCTATTAATTATTTCCACGCCAAATATGGATTGTTTTTGGTCGCGTTCCACCTTTGTACTCTATCGGTTGTTTAAAATTCCATGGTCATCAGTAACACCGCCTCATCATCTTTTTCAATTCTCTTATGATAACCTGGTTCTATTGATGAAACAGTTTCAATATAAACCAGCGCATCAATTTTACATGCGCCCACCGGGATTGGTGTATGAACTTTCCGGATTGCATCTCTTAAAACGTTTCAAAAAACAGAAGACGATCCGTAATGCGTTTTCTTTGGCGTTTTCTTTTGCGTTGTACATACCTTTTTATTTTGTTGATTATTTGATCACTCCGTTTAAGAAAAAGGATTTTAGTATGGTGGTGGTGTTTGAGAAGTATGCTTAATAGCATTAAATATATTTAAGAGGCTGCATTTTATTGCAGCCTCTTTTGTTTGGATTATATGCCTCAGGCCGGCGGGCCTCGTTGCTGCACCGCTGCTGCTTTTGCTTCTTTGAAAAAATATGCTGCGCATTTTTTCAATTCCGCCTTCGGCGTAACCGAACCAAAAGAGGCAGCTTATGCAGCAGCTGGTATTAACTTGGAGAAATACTAGTTAAACTCTTCGTCTTACCTCTGCGACCTAAATGCTGTAACTGCGGCCTCAGAAAAATAGCGTTAAGAAATTTACTGAATGAAGCGTAACGGCGAAATTGATGATAGATAATAAAAAGTTGATAATACTATTCGCTCATTAATAGCTGAAGATGATGCTTAGCTATTTCGGCGTAGCGGAATGCAGTAAATTTTAGCGTATTTTTCTGCAGCCTTGATTTTTTTGTTACTTTATTTATCAAGAAAAAAAGTAAAGAAAGACTTATTTACAAATTCTTAATAATCTCATCCGCAAACTCACTTGTCTTCAACAGCGTCGCATCTTCTTTGATCAAATTATAAAAATCGATCGTTACTTTTTTACTGCGAATGGTTTTACCAACGGCGTATGTAATTAAGTCTGCAGCATCTCTCCAACCCATATATTCAAACATCATCACACCACTTAATATTACGGATGAAGGGTTCATTGTATTCGTATTCGCGAATTTTGGTGCGGTGCCATGTGTTGCTTCAAACACCGCATGACCGGTTATGAAATTAATATTGGCGCCCGGTGCAATGCCTATCCCGCCTACTTGTGCGGCCAATGCATCACTTATATAATCGCCATTTAAATTCAAGGTGGCAATAACAGAATAATCCTGTGGAGCCAATAATGCCTGTTGTAAAAAATTGTCTGCGATCGCATCTTTTACAATTACTTTACCACCAATAGCAGAGATGCGCATTTCTTCATTCGCTACTGCTTCGCCACTTTCCTTTTTTGTTTTTTCCCATTGGTTCCATGTGTACACATCACCTGCAAATTCAGTTTCTGCCAATGCATAACCCCAGTTCTTAAATGCACCTTCAGTGAACTTCATGATATTCCCTTTGTGTACAATGGTAACTGATGGTAGTTTATTTTCGATGGCGTGTTTAATGGCAGCACGGATCAAACGTTCACTGCCTTCTTTACTAACAGGTTTGATACCCAATGAAGATGTTTCAGGAAAACGGATCTTTTTAACACCCATTTCATTGATCAGAAAATCCAGTAATTTTTTTGCTTCGGGAGTTCCGGTCATGTATTCAATACCGGCATAAATATCTTCTGTATTTTCACGAAAGATCGTCATGCTAACTTTTTCCGGTTGCCACATGGGTGAAGGTGTGCCTTCAAAATATCTAACCGGACGAAGGTTTACATATAGATCTAGTTCTTGTCTGAGTGCAACATTTAATGAACGAATACCGCCACCAACAGGCGTTGTCAACGGACCTTTAATAGATATCTTATAATCTTTAAATGCCTGCATGGTTTCATCCGGCATCCATGATCCATTGGTGTTGAAAGACTTTTCACCTGCCAATACTTCTTTCCATTCTATCTTCTTTTTTCCGTGATAGGCTTTGTGTACAGCAGCATCAAAAACGCGCACACTTGCTTTCCAAATGTCTGGTCCGATTCCGTCTCCTTCAATAAATGGGATAATTGGTTTGTTGGGAACAACGAGCATACCATCGCCGCCCATAGTGATCTTTTCAGGCATAAAAAAGGTTTAGTTAGTGGTGGTATGGCAAGCCTTATAAAGATAAGGGAAAAAATGATGTTGTCAGTCTTTGTTGAGACTGACAACATTTAGTTTATTAAGTTAATATGCTGCGGCTCTTATTAATCTAAAACTACCTGAAGCGGTATAGTTATGTGTGCCATCAGTAACTAACCCCGAATAATTTCCGGCAACATGTTGGCCAATTGCGCCATATTCGGTTATATGTATAAGAAATGAACCAACGGGAGTAAGAAAGTTTCCAACGCCATTAAAAGAATAACCAAAATATTTAAGGGGTTGAGAACTTCCAACTGCAATTGCTGCTCTTTCAAAGTCAACATCTATTTCTGTGTCGCCTATTTGTCTGAATCCGGATATAGTTAAAGATGTATCAAAGTTAGCATCGTAATAACCAAGACTGTCGTTTAGTGGGTTATTTGTGAAAACGTAGGTTGTGCCGTTAAAAGTGCAGTTGTCGAATTCAGTAGGATTGGTGTTAGTGCTATTAAGATTAGCTTTCTTGCAGCTACAAATAATAAGGCTAGATACGATTGTAACAATAACAACAAAAAGCAGTAGTTTTCTAGACATGTTCATAAAGTTTTGATTAAAGCTAAGATAGGGCTTTCCGTCTAAATATGTAGCACTCCGTTCAGCCATCCGCCATCAAATTCTACATCACCCAATTTTTTATAAAAGTTGATAGCGGGTTCGTTCCAATCCAATACCTGCCAGGTAATGCCGTTCAGATTTTTTTCATGGGCATCTTCGATCAGATGATTAAATAATAACCTGCCTATACCTTTTCCACGCATTGATTCGGTTACCAAAAGATCTTCTACATACATGCGTTGGCCTTTCCATGTGCTGAAGCGAATATAATATAAAGCAAAACCAACGACTGCATCCTTTGTTTCGGCTACATATGCCCACCATACAGGATTTAAGCCAAATCCGCTTTCAACAAAATGATTAAAATCGATAGTCACTTCCTGCGGCATTTTTTCATATACTGCCAGTTCGTGCACGAGTTTCATCATGGCTGGACAGTCTTCTTTTACTGCTTTTCTTATAGTAATATCCATTGTCTGAACGAGGATTTGGGTTGATTTTGTTGATTAACAGGATTACTGCAATTTATCTATAAAATCCTAATCATCTGCCCAAATCCACGTTCAGACAATCCACATTCTTAATAACTTTTGACAATTGAATTTTGAGTTTAATGTAATTTTACAATTATGCAACAATACCTCCAGCTACTTAAGCATATAATCGATACAGGTGCCGACAAAAGCGACCGCACCGGCACAGGAACAAGAAGCGTTTTCGGATATCAAATGCGGTTTGATCTGAGTGAAGGTTTTCCATTGGTGACCACCAAAAAAGCGCATCTTAAAAGTATCATTTACGAACTGCTTTGGTTCCTGCAAGGCGATACCAATATTGCTTATTTAAAAGAACATAATGTAAAGATCTGGGACGAATGGGCTGATGAAAATGGTGATCTTGGTCCCGTTTACGGTAAACAATGGAGAAGTTGGGAAGGTGCAGATGGAAAAGTGGTGGATCAAATATCTGACCTGATAAAACAAATAAAAACAAATCCTGATAGCAGAAGATTAATTGTAAGTGCATGGAACGTGGCTGAGTTGCCAAAGATGAAATTGATGCCTTGTCATTGTTTGTTCCAGTTCTATGTTGCTGATGGAAAACTAAGCTGCCAGTTGTATCAACGCAGTGCTGATGTATTTTTGGGAGTACCTTTTAATATTGCATCTTATGCATTGTTGACATTAATGATCGCACAGGTTTGCGGATTAAAGCCAGGCGAATTTGTGCATTCATTTGGCGATGTGCATTTATATAATAATCATTTTGAGCAGGCAGAATTACAATTGACAAGAACACCGTTCCCGTTACCGCAAATGAAGATCAACCCTGAGGTAAAAGACATCTTTGATTTTAAGTTTGAAGATTTTGAACTGGTGAATTATCAATCACATCCGGCGATCAAAGCGCCTGTTGCCGTTTAGATTCCTTATTTTACATCCATGATCATTTCTCTTATCGTCGCTGCATCCGAAAACAATGCCATTGGCAAGAACAACGACCTGCTTTGGAGTTTGCCGAACGATATGAAATTTTTTAAGAATACCACCTGGGGAATGCCGGTGATCATGGGCCGCAGAACATTTGATTCCTTCAATAAAAATTTGAGCGGAAGATTTAATATTGTTATCACCAATCAACCCGATTGGAGCACCGATGGAGTGATCATAGCAAGGAGTATTGAAGATGCTATTGAAAAAGCAAAAGAAACAAACTGCAAAGAGATATTTGTGATCGGTGGCGGACAAGTATATAAACAATCCATTGATATCGCTAACAGGATTTATATGACAAGGGTACATACCGTTATCGATGATGCCGATACTTTTTTCCCGGCGATCGACGAAACAAAATGGAAGATGATCTCTCATGAAGATCATACCAGGGATGAAAAACATGCCTACGATTATTCTTTCCAGATCTGGGAAAAGATATAGCACTACTTATTAATTATATCCGGTGTACACAAAGTCTCAATTAGCTAAAAAATACCTTCATTATTATTTTACCGCTTCCAACGGAAAAGGCCATGGTGTTCATTCTCCGTTTGTGTTTGACTTTATTACCCATGTGCTCCGTGATAAAAGAACATACGATGCTTATCCTGGAATAGAAGCCGCCAGAAAGCAATTATTGAAAGATGATAATACCATTTATGTAGAAGATTTTGGCGCCGGTTCAACCGTAATGAAATCCAATGAACGAAAAATAAGTGATATCGCACATTCTTCCTTAAAACCTAAAAAATTCGCGCAGCTATTATATCGCATTACTCAATATTATAAACCTGCAACCATTGTTGAATTAGGAACTTCGCTTGGGATAACGACATCTTATCTCGCATCCGGAAATAAAAATGCAACTATTTACACCTGTGAAGGAGCTGCAAGTATTGCCAATATCGCGCAGCAAAATTTTAATGCCTTGCAATTGAATAATATTGAATTGATACAAGGCAATTTCGGCGAAACATTGCCTGCGCTTCTTACTAAACTAAATAAGATCGACCTTGCATTTGTTGATGGCAATCATCGTAAGCAACCAACACTGGATTATTTTCACCAATTGCTGGCGCATTCAACAAATGAGACTATTCTTATATTTGACGATATCCACTGGAGCGAAGAAATGGAAGCCGCCTGGGAAACCATTCAAAACCACCCGTCTGTAACACTCACGATCGACCTTTTTTTCATCGGAATTGTGCTCCTCAACAATAATTTTAAGGTGAAACAGCAGTTTTCTATACGGTATTGATTTTTTATTATCTTCACCGCAATATTTTAACTATGACTGTTGGCGTATTAAAAGAAACTGCTACCGAAACAAGGGTATCCCTCCTTCCCGAACATTTAGCAACTTTAAAAAAATGGAAATGCGACATACTTGTTGAGTCTGCCGCAGGAGCCAAAGCTTTTGCAAATGATGATAAGTATTCCGAAGCCGGCGCAAAGATCGCGAGTCGCGATGAAGTGTTGCGTAACTCGGATATCGTACTATTGATCAATAATTTTTCCGATGATGATATCTCTAAATTAAAACCGGGTGCGGTTGTTTTGGGTATCTATCAACCATTGTTCAATGCCAATATAATAAAAGCATGGGCAGGCAAAGGCATGAGCGTTTTTAGTATCGATATGATACCACGTACTACCCGTGCACAAAGCATGGACGTATTAAGTAGTCAGGCTAATATCGCCGGTTATAAAGCGGTGTTGTTAGCGGCTAATGAGTATCCAAAATATTTCCCGATGTTCATGACAGCTGCTGGTAGCATACCTCCGGCGAAGATGTTGATATTGGGTGCTGGTGTTGCGGGCTTACAAGCTATCGCAACGGCAAAACGTTTGGGAGCAGTGATCGAAGTCTTTGATACAAGACCTGCAGTGAAAGAAGAAGTAATGAGCTTAGGTGCAAAATTTGTTGAAGTAGAAGGAGCAGCCGATGCAAGTAAAGCAGGTGGTTATGCGGTTGAACAATCAGCAGAATTTATGGAGCGCCAGAAAGCGAAGATCGCGGAAAGCGTTGCTAAAGCAGATATCGTTATTACAACTGCACAGATACAAGGACGCAAAGCGCCTATATTAATTACAACCTCGATGATCGAAGGAATGAAGAACGGTTCGGTGATCATTGATCTTGCTTCATCTACCGGTGGAAATACAGAACTGACAAAGAATGACGAAACCGTTATTCACAATGGTGTAAGCATTATCGGCACTTCGCGTTTAGCAGGAGATATGCCAAGTGATGCAAGTAAATTATATGGTAAGAATGTATTGAACTTCTTACAACTGATCATTAAAGAAGGTGCGGTGAATTTAAATTTTGAAGATGACCTGGTTAAAGGAAGTTGCATCGCTTATAATAATGAAATAACAAACGACCGGGTTAAGGCCTTGCTTGCTTAATTATATTAATAACATTTTATGGAAACAATATTGAATTGGATATCCGACAATCAACAGATCATCTACATCGTGATACTGATGATCTTCGTTGGGATCGAAGTAATCGGCCGCGTACCAAGTGTATTGCATACGCCGTTGATGAGTGGAGCAAATGCAATTCATGGTGTGGTGATCATCGGTGCTATTATCGTAATGGGTAAAGCATCTACCGATGATTACCTGGCATTAGGTCTTGGTTTTGTTGCCGTGATATTGGGAACACTAAATGTGGTGGGTGGTTTTGTAGTAACGGATCGTATGTTGGAAATGTTTAAGAAAAAGAAGTAACACGAATTTTAACGAATTACACGAATTAATAAATAAAAGATGGGCTTAAATATTCTAACGGTTCTCTATCTTATTGGAAGTGTTTCCTTTATTCTCGGATTGAAGATGCTTTCTAATCCTGCTACTGCCCGTAAAGGTAACCTGGTAGCAGCTTTTGGTATGACGGTGGCAATTTTTGGCACTATCTTTTTATACCAGGATGACCAGGGAAATAAACTCGGTAATTATGTATGGATATTCGGTGGTTTATTAGTAGGTGGTGTTATCGGAACATTGGCTGCAAAGAAAGTGAAGATGACTTCGATGCCGGAAATGGTAAGTCTGTTTAACGGAATGGGTGGTGCATGTGCGGCACTAATATCAATAAGCGAATTCAAACATTTATCAATAGCATTAGGTGGTGATCTTTTAATTAATTCAACGGATGATTATTCAAGTTATCAACCAACCGTATTAATAATAGTATTAGGATTGATCATCGGTTCTGTTTCTTTTGCAGGTAGTATGATCGCGTGGGGTAAATTAAATGGCAAAGTAAAAGACTTCAGCTTCCCGGGTTTGAATATATTAACGATGATCTTATTGGCAGTTGCGATCGGGTTAGGCGCATGGTTAGTAGTTGATCCTTCCAATACTTATTTAGTTTATGCGATATTGGCTTTGGCATTAACCTATGGTGTATTATTTGTAATGCCGATCGGTGGTGCAGATATGCCGGTAGTAATTTCTTTATTGAATTCTTTTACAGGTGTTGCTGCTGCTTGCGGTGGTTTCCTGTATAATAATAAAGTAATGTTAACGGGTGGTATATTGGTTGGTGCAGCCGGTACATTGCTTACTATATTAATGTGTAAGGCAATGAACCGTTCTTTGTTGAATGTATTGATCGGTTCTTTTGGTGGCAATAAAAATGCTGCTGCCGCTGGTTCTAAAGAACAGGGTGCATACAAAGAAATCAGCTTGAGCGATGCCGCGATGGTAATGAGTTACGCCAATAAAGTAATGATCGTTCCGGGATATGGTTTGGCAGTTGCACAGGCACAACATATTTGTCATGAGTTGGAAAAAGTATTGACAGAAAAAGGTGTGGAAGTGAAATATGCGATCCATCCCGTTGCAGGACGTATGCCCGGCCACATGAACGTGTTATTAGCAGAAGCCGATGTGAGTTATGATATCTTAATGGAAATGGAACAGGCCAACGATGAATTTAAAACTACGGATGTAGTATTGATATTGGGTGCCAACGATGTGGTAAACCCTGCCGCTAAAAATGATCCTGCCTCACCAATATATGGTATGCCTATCCTGGAAGTAGAGCAGGCAAAAAATGTGATAGTCAACAAGCGAAGCATGAAACCCGGTTATGCCGGTATTGAAAATGATCTTTTCTTCCAGCCAAAAACTTCTATGTTATTTGGTGATGCGAAGAAGGTTTTGCAAGATCTGGTTGCTGAGATTAAATCGGTTTAATATCAGCGTTGAATTATCCGTCTGCGCTGTTGATATACCCAATTGAAAACATATGCAAATAGAAATTCAACGTACACGTAAAGATTACGAGAGTCTTATTAGATTTATCATTCGAAAGATACTATTGAAGTTGATAGTATTTGTAATTGTTGTGTCTGTAATAGCGGGCGTGGACAATGCAAAGAGCTATTTGGTTCTTCTTCATCTCAATTTTTATATAAAGTTTGCCATAGCGGCGGCGGCGTTATTTTTTATTTTTCTGCTTCTGCCATACATATGGTTGAGGGTGCGCTATAGCAAATTGCTAAAAACATATCCGCGCTTGCTCGAAAAGAAGAGTATAACCATATCGGATGAAGGCATTTCGTATGTTTCGGTGCATGAGAATAACTTCTTTCAATGGCATGATATAAAAGAAATAGAAAGCAATAAGGAATATATTTTTATTACGTTTCTAGATAAATCGGTTAGTATTATTCCTGATCGATCCTTTCTATCTACTGAGGATGCTGCTTTATTTAACACTATCCTATTAAGAAATTTTTCTATAGCGAAGAAAACTGTTAGCAAGCTTAAATATGTGGATCGAAAGACTACGCCAGTAAAAGCGAAGGATGGTAGCCATCTATATTACTGGGGATTTTTAGGACTTATCCCAAATATTGGAGTAGTAGCAGGTATATACCTTATTTATAATGGGATTATAAGATATAAAAAGAAATGGTTAGTGATAATAGGATTGGCTGACATACTGTTTACTATTATTTTTTGGACACTTATCTTTCCTAATTTATCATTTGACTTGGGTATTAACGATGTGGAAAAACAAATGGCTCAAGCAGGGGTAAATCAAATAGTTAAGAATATTGAATTTTATAAAATGCAAACAGGTGTATATCCTGATAGTCTTGAACAATTAGGTTTGGAAAATACGTTTCCTACGACTGTAGATTATTTTAGCATAGAAGACTCGAATAAAAACAAGCAAGATTATATCTATAAAAAGGTCCAATATAACAGATACACACTTTTTTCTGTTGGCATGGATCATATTCCCTATACAAAAGATGATATATGTCCGACAGTAACTTTCGGCGATACCACTAAATTTGGATGGATTCACTTAAATAAATAATTTTAATCAAAACATACCCATGCTCGCACATCACGTCCTATTCTGGGTAAAGCCCGAAACCACCGAACTACAAAAAGCTGATTTTAAAAAAGGTTTGGAATCGCTGAAAGGTGTTGAAACAATTGTATCCATTCATATTGGAACACCCGCACCCATTGAGCGTGCGGTGGTTGATACTACGTACACTTTTTCTTTAATGATCATGTTCAATGATCTGGAAGGACATAATGTTTACCAGGTTCATCCTTTGCATAAAGCATTCCTGGAAAACTTCCGGCCGTATTTTGATAGGGTGGTTATTTATGATGCGCAGTAATGCTCCTTTTCCTTGTTGGCTACGAGTTCTGTATATTTGATAGCAATAATCAAAACACTGCTATGGCATCAAGAATCTTTTCCGTCCTTGCATTTCTGATCGCTGTATCCGGACTGCTCATCTTGATCGAATATCATTACCTGATCTCGACTAATCCGATCACAATCATTATCCAGGTATTGGCTTTGCTGTTAATGTTTTGGGCGCGCTTTACATTTGGAGGTCGTAGTTTTCATGCACCGGCAAATACTACGGCCGGAAAATTGGTAGAGAGAGGTCCTTATCGTTGGTGGCGACATCCCATATATGCATCCAATATGTATCTTGCCTGGGCATGTGTAATAGCTTATCCCTTTTTAATAACAATTGCAGCGGCGCTGTTAGTTACAATAGGCCAGACCATAAGAGCTTTATTAGAAGAAAGATTTTTATTGGCAACATATCCCGCGTACAGCGAATACGCTGATCAAACAAAGCGATTCATTCCATTCATTCTTTAAGTAGAAAATAAGTTGAATCAGTTACCTCCAGCCTTATTAAAATCGTTAGAAGATCTTCCGGGATTTGATAAAGATGCGTTTGTGCAGGTACATCAATCAGGTGAACAGGTTACTTCAATAAGATTGAATCCTAACAAATTGTCAATTGCCAATTGCAAATTGGTAATTCAAAATAAGATACCCTGGAGTTCGCAGGGATATTATCTTTCCAGCCGTCCATCATTCACCATCGATCCGCTTTTTCATGCGGGTGCTTATTATGTTCAGGAAGCTTCCAGTATGTTCCTGGAAGAAGCATTGAAACAAACGGTGGATCTTTCTCATCCCTTAAAAGTATTGGATCTCTGTGCCGCACCTGGTGGTAAATCGACCTTGATACAATCGCTTATTTCTGACGAAAGCTTGTTAATAAGCAATGATGTTATTAAAACGAGAGCCAACATCTTAGCAGAAAATCTTACCAAATGGGGGGCCACCAATGTGGTTGTGACGAATAACGATCCAAAAGATTTTCAGCGTTTGGAAAATTTCTTTGATGTGATAGTAGTAGATGCGCCTTGTAGCGGAAGCGGCTTGTTCAGGAAAGATCCGGAAGCAATTGATGAATGGAGCGAACAAAATGTACAGCTCTGTAATCAGCGCCAGCAAAGGATCCTGGCAGACGTATTGCCGGCTTTAAAAGAGAACGGCATGGTGATTTATTCAACCTGTTCTTATTCAAAAGATGAGGATGAAGATATTTGTGATTGGATGATTAGTGAATTGTCAATGGTGAATTGCGAATTGAAAATTGACCAATATAACGGTATCGTTGAAACGAAGAATGCTAACGGTGCATTTGGTTATCGTTTCTATCCTGATAAAGTAAAAGGAGAAGGTTTTTTTATAGCAGTATTTAAAAAGGGAGAAGGCACAAGCTACAAGGAACAAGGCACAAAAAACAAGACAGAAAAATTATCAGTTAAAGAACTGGAAGCTATCAAACCTTATTTTAAAGATGTATCGCTTTTCTCTTTTATAAAAATGAAAGAAGATATCCTGGCGGTTCCGTCTTCCCTCGAAAAAGATATCTTATTGGTACAATCATTGTTTTATATCCGGAAAGCGGGGATAAGGGTCGGCACTGTTATCCGGGAAGAATTGATACCGGATCATGAGCTGGCAATGAGTACGGTTATTTCGCCTGAAGTTTCGTCCATTGAGGTCAATGAAGAAACGGCCCTGCAATATTTGCGTCGCGCTGAAATAAAGTTGGATACCGAAACCAAGGGCTGGACATTATTAAAATATCAAAATATTCCCTTAGGTTGGGCTAAAATACTACCGGGACGCGTCAATAATTATTATCCAAAAGATTGGCGTATCTTGAATAAGTAATCCTTTTACTAACCAAAAAGATTGCTTTTCTTTGTATAGAAAATAAGATTCAATGAAGCGCTTATTAATATTGCTGTTCGCCATTCCGTTATTATCATCAGCACAGGAAAAATTATTTGTTCAGGGTACTTCGCCCGACTTATACCTTAATCATATTGTGGCTCCTAAAGAGGGGTTTTATAAGATCGCCCGTACCTATAATGTCAATCCCAAAAAATTAGCTGAATATAATAGTATTGATTATGATAAGGGCCCGAATGTGGGTGCCAATATCAAGATACCACTGACCGAAGATAATTTTTCACAGGATGACAAAGTGGGTAGTGATGAAACATTGATCCCTGTATACCATGTGATTGCTGAAAAAGAAGGATTGTACCATATCAGCGTGATGTATAATAAAGTGCCTAAGACTCAATTGGAAAAATGGAATAACCTGCAAGGGGAAGCCATTAATAAAGGCAGCAGTTTTATTGTTGGCTACCTGAAAGTAAAAAAGAGCTCTCCTGCATTGACAGCCCCTGCTGATAATAGTGATGTAACAAGCACACCGGCGAAGGCAACACCTGTTGTAACAACGCCGGCTCCTGTAAAAAAGGCCACACCACCACCAGTTGATATCGATGAAACTCCTGTAAAGGAAACGCCGAAAGCTGTTACACCGGTGGTAAAGCAAGCGCCTGTTACCAAACAAACGGATGCAGATGTAGATGTTACTCCTGAAACGCCTGTTACAACAACTGATGCGAATGCTAGCCTGAGTGAAGGTGCATTTAAAACCGATTATATAAAACAGACCAATAAAATAAGTACCTCAAAAGAGAATGGTGCCGGCGGTGCTTTTAAAAGTTCCAGTGGTTGGGTAGATGGTAAATATTATTGCTTGCAAAACAATGCTACATCCGGAACCATTGTAAAGATCACCAATACTGATAACGGTAAAACGATCTACGCAAAAGTACTGGAGCCAATGCCGGACATCGCACAGAATGGCGATATGATAATATTGGTGAGCAATGCCGGTGCAGAAGCATTGGGTGCAGGAAAAGATGGTAAATTTAATTGCTCGTTGGAATACAGTAAATAATTATTGGAAACGATAACCTCTTAGGAATTCTTCAATAGCAATTTTCTTTTTGCCTTCTAATTGGAGTTCCGTTATTTGTATATAGCCGTCTTTCGCGGCGAATTTTAAAAATGTTTTGTTATCTGTTTCAAGACTGCCAACCGGGATCGTTGGACGTATACTCTCTTTTTTGGCTTTGAATATCTTTAATAATTTATTATCCAAATGCGCGAATGCAGCAGGATAGGGCGACAGCCCGCGAATTAAGTTGTAGACTTCATCCACCGGTTTGTTCCAATCAATTTTACAAGTCTCTGTGAAAATTTTGGGTGCATGTTTCAATTCAGATGACAGTTGACCGATGACGGATGACTGATCCTGCTCTTTTAATTTTCCTGAAGACAATTCATTTATTGTTCTTACTAATAATGCGGCGCCAACCTCTTTCATCTCATCATGTAATTCACCTGCCGTCTCGTTTTCGCCAATTGCTATTGTTTGTTGTAAGAGTATATTACCCGTATCGATCTCCTGTTGCAATTTAAAAGTAGTAACACCGGTTTCTTTTTCTCCATTGATGATGGCCCAATTGATGGGTGCGGCTCCACGGTATTGCGGCAATAAAGAACCATGTAAATTGATCGTTCCCATTGGTGGCATATTCCAAACTACTTCGGGTAACATTCTAAACGCAACTACAATTTGAAGATCTGCTTTTAATGTTTCCAGCTCTTCTAAAAATTCAGGCGCTTTTAATTTTTCCGGTTGAAGAATATATAGTCCTTTTTCAACTGCATATTTCTTTACGGCACTTTGTTGCAGCTGCATTCCACGGCCGGCGGCCTTATCCGGCGCAGTTTTTACGCCAACCCACTCTAACTTGCCATGTATATTTTGCATCCCGGTAAAGATATTCGGACAAGGCAATCCCATATAACTTAGTTTGCTGCCATCGGTACCACCACGGATACTTTCTTTTTTAACGGTAAGGCCTGTACGCCTGATGGCTTCATCCGCATAAGCAACTACCTGTGGGTATTTATCCAGCACTTCTTTCATATTGCGGTATTGCTCTACCACCTGGT
>Ga0206889_1018_pt1 | contig 36244 bp, 23 predicted proteins | sample Alteio_BWOrgHeat_57_FD_153245 | JGI IMG/M metagenome (GOLD analysis project Ga0206889, IMG submission 153245) | Enriched cells from forest soil in Barre Woods Harvard Forest LTER site, Petersham, Massachusetts, United States - Alteio_BWOrgHeat_Nextera5 ... | reverse complement strand
TTTTGTCTTTATAGATATTCAGAAATCCGTTCAAAGATTAGTTCTCTAAGTTTTTAAAAACGCATCGACAAGTCGATGCGAGGGCAAAGCGGTGACAAGTCACCGCACTCCAAACGCTGCGCGAAAGAAAGGCTTCTATCGGACTGCACTATCGGGAGCGGCGTCCTTTTTCCTGACGAATAGAGTACACCGGTTTTTCTAAAGTCCCTTTGATGGTGACCGTCATGAGTTCGGCAAATTTGAACAACAGATTATATTGCTTCATACGTACTTGGATGTACATATTGCCGTCAAAATCGATATAAGAAGGACTTGATCCCGGAGGGAGATAAAATTTTGAACCTTTGGATTCACTATAAATATCTTTGAATTTGGTAAAAATAATTTTACCGTCTGAAAGTTTATAAAATAAGTTCCCTGTAATGGGAGTGAGGACAGAAGGGTTGAGACCTATTCTGGTAATCAGTTCATGAGGAAAAGCGAGAATAGTATTTTGTAGATTTGTTTTTGGAGGATTAGAAAATTTCATTTTTCCTGATCCTGTCCATGTATTTACGTCTCCGATTTTCCCGGTGATATTATTAACTTCTATAGAATTGATAATCAATGAGTTAGATTTTGTAGGTGATTCAGGAATCATTTCTTTTAATTTACGCGGTCGAAAATTGCTGATATACAAAATCGGAATTTTCATATTCATTAAATCGGAAGTATCCGCATAAAAATACATTTCCGGCGCAGAAACTATTCCGGCGCTATCCCGGACAGAGAATTTTTCAATTTTGATATTGTCGGGATTATATTTTAATACACCGTTAACATTATCAAAAAGATAGCCTTTAAATCCGAAATTTTCACCGTATAAAGTACCCATAAAATTAGTGATGGAATCCGGATTTTTACTTAAAGCCAATTTTCCGTTACAGCGAAGTTCTCCGGCCATTTTATTATCACGGCATTTTTCAAAAATATTTCCTTCACAAAAAAGAGTTGCTTCCGGAATTTTCATACTTGCTTCACCGACCATGTACATAAAATTTTCGTCGAGAGCTTTATCAAAATCCCCGGAAAAATTGAGAGTCAGTCCGCCAAGTTTTCCCTTTATATTATCAATATGGAATCCTTTATATGGATCGTTCTGCCAATTTATGGCAAAAAATTCTTCCTTAGCATTTTGCGGAGATGCATTTTTATTGGTGATGAAAAGAGTTCCCCTTTCTTGAGCAGGATCTGTCGAACGGAAAGTAAGAAATAAATCTTTTCTACCGTGGCGATATCCTGTAGAAATTTTCATGTCACCCGGTTCGTAATCCATCTCAAAATCGGAAAGATAAATATTTTCCCCTTTGTAATGATAGATCCCCTCGGGAAAACGTAAGACAAATCCGAATTTTTTCGCAGAGTAATGTAAATCCAAGAAACAGTTAAAATCTTCCGTCTCTTTAATACCGGCAATAACCGTTTCGGTCGCCCCGGAAATATCTTCATAAAAAGCATACCGTAATTTGGCTGCAAACCATTTTAAACATCGATTAGGCACATAGAATTTAATCCCTTCCGCATTCGTACGATCTTCATGAAAATCGTAATGCATTTTCTCAATATTCAGACGTACATGCTTGTCTTTTCCATCAGGAGAAAGCATCGTCGAGGAAATATTTCGGAATATGACACCTTGGTCGTGTTGGATATGACAGGAAAAATTTTTGGCCTCTCCGAAAGCAATATCCCGCAGTACAATATCATTTCCTGTGAGGGTAAAAAATCCGTCATAATTTGCGTATTTACCCGATTTATTTTTTTCAATGACAAAGCTGCCGTTTCCCCTGAGAATTCCTTTAGGTTGATTTTTTTCAATAAATTCTGCCAGTTTTGGCCATTCATTTAATTTATCGAGATAAATTTCCAGAAGATTGATTTTTGCATCTAATCTGTCTGCTCCGTCGGGAATATCCCCTTCGATACCAAGGAGGATAGAATTTCCTGCCCTCAGACCGAGAAAGTTTATTCTGCGGCTATTTTCCAATCGTCTGATTTCTGCAGCGATAGAAATATCATCGAAACGAAACTGATCGACAGTCCAAATGTTATCTCTTACAGAACCTGTAAGCAGCATAGTGTCACAGTTGTACGGACCTGCAGCAAGTTTGCTTCCGATTGCGTCGTAAGAAAATATCCCTTTTTCGTTTTCATAAGCCAAACGGATTTTAAAATCCCCTTGCGCCTCCCCTATTTTATCGATTTCTGCCAATAAATTTTCAGGCAGGAAAAAAACTCCTGCTCTACAGGCTCTTTTTATATCGGAATATAAAGAGGATAAATTGAGCCTCATATCCAATAAAAATTCTTCCGGAATCTGCCAATTTTTTAATGTTAAAATAAAATCAGAAGGATAGACATCGCTAAAATGTGTCAGATTTTTATCCAGTTCAAAAGATACCCGGTCGTTATTTTCATTACCCTCCTCTCTACCTCCGGTGGTTTTTCCTGCTAATCGGATAATTTCCCGATTTTTATCTCCGATCCATAAATCAAATGTTCCTATATTGTTGGAGAAATCGGAAAAAGCTATTTTATCGCCAGAAAAAACATACTCTTCGATTTTCCCGGGTTTTCCGGTCAGAAGAGTTCCTCTGATGTTATCTAAAACTAATGTATTTTTTCGTTTATCATAGTCGATATTCATTCCCAACTCTCTCAGAGAAATATCGAGAGGGTGAAATTTAATGATTCCGTCAACAAGAACTGCACTGATCTTCATGAACAGATTAGTTTTTTCAGGACGTACCTCGAAAAACAAATTCGCCCCTCCGTCTCGAAAAAAGATGTCTCCGTCAATAGGGAAATCGGTAAACATCGGTGATTTATTAAATCCGGAAAATAAAGTTTGTAATCCGGATAATTTACCCGCCATTGTATCGAGGAGGATGTCTATATCGAAAGATCCTTTTTCTCCGGAATCCCCTTTTACGCATATATTCCCGGAAAAAAACAGATCTGAACAGAAACCTTCTACATTTGTACAACGGATTGTATTCCCTTCAAAATCAATTTTTGTAGAGACTTCTTTGAATAAAAGACCTGTATTCTTGTCTAAGTAGGATCCGTGGATTACCGGCATAGAGCCAAAATGATCCGGTTTACGAAAATCCAGATAGTGAAAAGCATCTTTAAAAAATCCGACTTGCGAAATTCCCGTATTGATTCGCGGAATTTCCATACGAAAATCACCGGTTTCTAAAACTACATTAGAAGCAGAATAGTCGATTGCTACTCCGTTTCTGTCAAATTTGCCTCTGAATACGCCGATTCCTTCTAAATTAAAAGTGTATAGATCCTCTTCATTATCCGGTTGAAAAAGAAAAGGTCCTATATAACGTTCTAACGGTAAATTTTCTCCGAAAATCCATCCGTTTGCTATGCTTAGATGAGGAAAATTATCTTTTAATCGATCGGATTCATCTTTAATTCTTTTTCCGATCGTTTCGAAATCTTTGCTCTCCGGTGCTTTTGATGAAATCGATTCCACCGTCGGAAGTTCCGCCCCTGTTTTAAGAACATCGAATCCGAATGCAATATTTTCCCTGGTTCGCAAAGAATGTGAGAAAACTTCCAGCAATCCTTCTACATAAAATCCGTATTTTTTTGGCTTTACTCCGATATTGACCTCTACAAAATCATCCGGAAATTTTTGCGCTACTCCTCTTCGAATTTGATCATTTACATATACACCTATTTTTGAGGGGTTGCCGCCAAAGCGCAGTTTGAATACCTCGTCGTCTGATAACCAATCCATCTCAATCGTTCCGGATAATCCGGCAAAATTCGCTTGGGCCACAGATTTTTGAATGACTCCGTTTTTAAAAGAAATTCCGGTATCCAAATTGGACAATTTCCATAATTCTTTATCGTACCCTACAAAATGTATGATCCCCTCTTCAATCATTAAATCGGCGTCGGTGGTTTTGAGGAAATCGGACTCACTAAAATTCATGGTTATAGAACCGCTGATGCCGGCCGCACTTCCATAAAAATTTAGCGGATACACATTGAATTCGAGATCTTTTACTGTAGCTTTTTTGATTTCCAAATTTTGTATGGTAAACCCTTTAAAATAGGCGACCGCTTCGGCATTCAATATTCCCGAATGAAAAACAGGAAAATTACTTTCTTTGGTATCTTTAGAAACGATGATTTGGTCTAAAAAATTAATCTCTCTTTTCGTGATATTTTTTAAGGAGATTTCGGCACAATTCCAAAGAGGACAAAGTCCGTTGAATACAATAGTAGCCGATCCTGTTTGACCGTCGTCATAAAGAGTCCGGAAATGTATATTCATAAGACTTTGCGAAAAATCAAGGATTTTGGCATCTCCTGTCAATTCCAAAGAAAATCGGTCTTCATCGGATGTACAAATAGTTGAACCGTGAAGGGAAAGCCGGCCGTGCTTTTCTAAAACAATTTGCCCTTCTAAGTTCTGCAAAAAACGATTGCCGGTATCGGCAAAAGAAAGAAATGTATCCCCTCCTAAAACAATTTTGCCGTATGTTTTTACTCCGTCCGATCTCTCCGGTGAGAAGTCAAAATTGATATCCCCTATCCCAATCAGGAGTTTTTTTTCCTTTTCTTCCAGCAAGAGCTCCCTGCAAGAGATCGCTCCCCCCACATGCAATCGTTTTCCGGAAATGCGCCCTCCGGAAATTTCACCGTCCGCCATCCCTTGTTTGATAAAGTGCTTGCTGAATACCGGATGAATCTCCTCCAAAAAGCTTCCTAATAAACCTAAATCGGTTTTATTCAATAAGGCCTCAAAAATAAAGCTTCCGTCCTCTTCATAAGAGGCTTTCAGTTTCATCATCGGAGTCAAATTATCATTTCCGGGCAGCAAAAAGTTTACATATTTTACGGATCCATAACCGAAACTTCCGGAAAATGCCATCCGGTCTATTTTAGAGTCTGTTTCCGACTCTTTACGTATTTCTCCTTTATTTATTTCGATTACAGGACGAAAAGAGAAAAATGTTTTTTGCTCAAGAAATCGATTGACCAAATAATGAAGGCGGGATCGATCCCGTAAAATAATTTGCGGTGCTTCGATGACAACATCTGCATCAATTGTCAACGACCAAGGGAAAAAGTGATAACGGATTTTTATTGCATCGGCAGAAAAAGAAATTCCGGTTTGGGAATCGGTATCCGGCGTAGTAAATCGAGGATTAGTAAATCTGACCTCTTCGGAAGAAAAAGAATACCCGTCATGGGTTATTCCGACACCCAAGCATTCGATGCAGGCGCGATCTACCAATTTTTCTACAATAAACCCGGCAATAGGATTCCAAAAGAAAAATACACAAAGAAGCGTAGAAAAAAAGGCTCCCGACGCCCAAATTTTTTTCATAAAATACGTTCCGATTTTTCCAAAATTTTTCGAAACAACTCAATTTGCTAAAGCACAATGAGTGGAAGACCGGTGGTGGTCTTGCCGATATTTTGAAGCACGAATCTGACAAAAGCAAGGAGTTTTTTTATAAAAAAACTATTTCCAAGTTAACCAACCTCTTAAACGAGCTCTTATAGACTTTCTTTCATCACTATTAAAATATTTTTTTAGAGGGCCTTCTGTTTTTAGTATATTCGCATAATATTTGAGATCTGTTCTATCTAATAACTGTTTAGCAAATACAGATTTGAGTTGTTCTTTATTAAAAATCGGTATCTTTGTATTCCAAACAGTTTTGTCTTCTATTTTAGGATTAGAATTGTTTAGAGAAATAATACAACTTTGCCCGGCGGTAAACTCTATGAGAAATTCATTATTACAAAATTGATTTACCCCCGCTACGAAACTTTCGAGATCTGCAGCATCTTTTTGGAACTGCGATTCGATATATTTGGATTCAACATTAATTATGACTTCATAGAACGATTTCCAATTATATGCAGGAAACTTTTTTTTTATACCTTTACACAAGCATTTAATACGTTGTTCTTCAGATAATTGCCCCTCTTTAGAGTATTCAAAAATACAAATTTTATTGTCGTTCGAATCTAATAGAAAAAACTTTTTATGACCATTGCTTACACGGAAAAAAAATGATTTAATAGCGATACCATAGAACTTTATTTCTTTCAATGCCTGATTAAACGACTTAACAATTGATGTGTCAAACGAGGTATCGTAGAAAGATAAAAGATTTAATCTTGGGTCTTCTACGTGATCCTGTAACACCACCAATTGTTCTAATAATTTTGATTCCTCAGGGAACTTTTCCGCTAAATTTTTAAAAAACAGGAGAGAAACTTTGGCGGACTCTTCGGATCTATACTGTAAAATAGTGACCGGTTGATTCAAGCAACAATATTGTACCAAAATAGTTCTTTCATCATTTTTCACTATAAAAATACATCTTTTAAGACTACTTTTGATTCTTGTCACAATGCATTGTAACTTTTCAATGATCTTTTCTGAAAAATTTCGCTCCCAAAGAGTTCCGTACAAAGCAAAACCGTTTACTTCAAAGGAGCTCCGATCTCTTATAAATAATTCTTTATACTCATTTGTAAAATTATAATCTTTTGTAAAGTTACTATCTTTTATGGAAAAAAATGAATCCTCTAACATCTCCGTTATTGTTCTTAAATCCACATTATTTTGTTCTTCAATCCGATATAGCAACAATACAGGATCCAAATTTTGTAAAAGCATGGTATCGTTATATTGACGGACGGCGATTACAGAACCGGTAGCCTCATTAAAGCAAATTTTTTTGAAAGAATATTCGCGGTGGTTTAAGCAGTATTTTTGAAAGGCTTCCGTTAAATGCTCGGTAAACTGTTCCATAGATCGGGCAAGCGAAGATTTGTTTTCAGCATCCCTTATAGGCGTATCTATAGATAGCGGAAGTGGATGTCCCGGAGTTGGCAGCGAAATCGTCATAAAAAATACTCTTTATGTTTAATCTTTAAATTGCTAAAAGTCAAAAATTTAACACAGATTCAATTAGATTAAAATCTAATTTTTTTATTTTTTATTTTTTAAGAGGTCCTTCCGAGGCTAATAGGAAATATCAGCCTCGGAAGATATTTTGAAGGACAAAATGTACGAAAATTAATTCGTCCAAGATGTAATATCACTAAAATATTTTTTTAGAGGACCTTTTTTTATTAATAAATTTGTATAGTATCTGAACTCATACTGCCCTGCTAACTCTTGAACGAATACCTTCTTGAGTTCTTTTCTATTAATAAACGGTACAAACGGAGTAAAAATAATGGGGTCAGATTTTTCAAGATGTACAGAAATTTTACAATTATATCCTTCGGTAAACTCCATGAAAAATTTCCCATGGCATACTACATTTATCTTCGTTATCAATCTTTCGAGATATGCGGCATCTTGTTGGAAATCCGATTCTTCATATTGTAGTTCGACACCCCTGATTGTAGATATCGACTTCCAATTGTATGCGGGAAACTCTTGTGTTAAACTTGCACAAAATTTCTGAACTAATGCTTCTTTAGGTAATTTTTCCCCTTTAGAATACTGAAAAATACAAATTTCATTGCCTTTTGAATCTAGTGCAAAAAACTTTTTATGGTCATTCTCTACACGAAAAGAAAATGATTCAATGGCAACACCATAGAATTTTATTTTTTTTAATACTCGATTGAACAATTCAATAGTTTCTTCGTCCTGCGGGGGCATTGAGGTAAATAAGAGTCTAAAATTTGAAGCCAATCCGGTGATACTGTCCATACTTTACTTCCTTTTTTTTTGATTTCTTCTTTGAACTTTCAAAAAAATCTAATTGACTCTATTGTATTGAAAAAATTTTAAGTTTCAACATATTTTTTTTATAATCCATTTAATACACCGGTTGTGAGGTGTTTTCTGTGTATTCCTGTAACAATTCCGATACACATGAAATTAGACAAATATAATCAACGCTGATACACATGTTTAAATACGTTTTTTTATTTTTAGCTTAAACGCATCGACAAGTCAAAATTTCTTGACATATTTAGAGATTCCTAACTAAATTTACTAATTTCAATTGAAAATCTTCTATGTGCTCTAAATGTAGATACTTGCCTATCCCTTCAATGAAATTTATTGTAAGTTCATCGCGAGATATCGGAGAGATATATTCCTCGATAACAGAACCTTCCTCTATAAATATTTCTATAGATTTTCCTTCTTTATAGCGGATTATAAATTTTTCACTCTTGTCATTCTGAGTATAACTTTTATTATATAATTCATTCAAAAATTTTACAAAATCCTCACAGTTTTTATAAAAACTCATACGAAGTTTACGTGCTTCCTCAGAAGTCTCTATTTCTTCGGTGACGGACATCTTGATTTGTTCATAAATATTATTGAACTCGATCACTTCGCTTGTCGAAAATTTTACATGCAAACGTTGAAAAAATCTCTCTTCATAATCCTGTTTCGATGCTGATTGTAAATCCTCTCTGTCGTAGCTAAAAATAGGAATTTTTTTATTCTCATCAGCATTTAGATAAATGACTGTTGTATCGCCCTCTACATATTCAAAGTTTTTATAATAATCAGATTCAAAGGAGATACAATACATTTCTAAAGTCTGATTGATCCGGTCGACAAATTCCTTTTCAAATTTTATCGTGACAATGTCCGATTGTATTCCATTTCCGGTACAGGATTTTTTTACTTCGTCTCTTTCGTAAGGCAACTCTTTTTGCACGCTTCCCAAAAGCATGGATAATTCATCTTTTCTACTCGACATATTCTTTAAAATAAATTTTTTCAATAATGCAGCTTCTTCAGGAAATTTTTCTGCTAAATTTTGGAAAAAATATTCCATAATTTGTTTAGGAGAGAATTCCATTGATAAATGATACTGTAAAATAACATGCGATTCTAAAAAAGATTGCACTACAATTATTCTTTCACTATCGTCCGCTATAAAAATACATCTTGTAATCGCCTTTTCCATATGTTGACTAATATAGTTTAATCCTTTAACGATCATCCGGGAAAAATTTTTCTCAAACCTGTCGCCATATAGTTCAAAACCGTTTACTTCAAATAAATGCATATTTTCTATAACCGAATAGAAATATAGGGTTTTAAAGTCACAACAGTCTCTTCCAAAAAATATTCTTTCTAAATTCGTTAGTATTATTTCTAAAACTAAATTTGTTTGTTCATCTATCGGATACAGTAACGCTATAGGATCAAACCTTTCTAAAAGAGGGATATAACTTTCTTGATGAGTTTTTCCGTCATTACGTACGGCAATCACAGAACCGATTTTCTCGGAAAAGTAAATTTTTTCGAAAGAATGTATTTTGTTTTCCCGACAATACAATTGAAAAGCATCCGATAAATGCTCTGTAAATTTTTGCATAGATGCAGCAATTGAAGATTTATTTTCCGTATCCGGAGAGTCATCGGGAAGACGTTCTTCATCCGGCATTGTAGGATAAAGATTTATAAATACGTTATTTATAGGTGAAGATTTCATGAAATACGACTCCTTATTTTCCATCGATTAAAAGTTAAAAAAAAATTACCGGATAGTACATTAAATTTAAATTTAATTTTTATTTTAGACTTGGGATCAGAATTGGGGTCAGGCCTGACCCCGGCACCGGCACCGGCATCGGCATCAGATGTACCCGGGGAGGGGGAATTCGGAACATAATGTATTACCTTTTTTTACTTAATAATTTAAAGTTGTTATAGTGCTTCGCTAAATTCAACATGTTTCCGGTTTTGATATAGGAGTCGGTATTTCTTCTATAACGCCGGACACGATTTGCTTATACTTTATTTTAAAATCAGCGGTATCAAATTCCCATTTGCTTTGTTCTACCTGATCTTGCAAACGTTGAAAAAAAATGTCTTCATAGTCATATGAGGAATATAAATTTCTTTCATCGGGAGTATGCCAAAAAATAGCAATTTTCTCATCTTTTGAAGTATATGCAGAAATTGTCGTCGTCTCATTTTGGTTGTTTGTACGACGTATAAAACTGTTAATAGAGTTCGTAAAACATGTATTAGAATATTTGTAAAAATATGTGTCTAAAGCCTTATTGAGCGAAATAACAAACTTCTCTTCAAATTTTGTACCGGTAAGCTCATAAAAATTCTTAGGAATTGCGCAAGTTTCCGGTATCAGTTTGGGAATCGGTATTGTTTCAATCAAAGAATTTATAAAATTTTCAGACGCAGAATAATGATTCTTAGGAATTTCGCAGGTTTCCGGTTTTGGTATAGGAGTCGGTATTTCTTTGAATATGTTCCTATTGTTTATGCACCAATTTATATATTGTTTTTTAAAAATGTAGCTTTTCTTTCTTACAAATATATCTTCTAAATTCTTCAGTAATCTTTCTAAAGGCTCATATTTTTGTTCAGCGGTCGGATACAGTAATCGTAAAGGATTGAAATCTACTAAAATAGAAATATCTATTTTGTTGATCCCTAGGGCAATTACAGAACAGGTTGCCGGATCAAAGTAAACTTTTTCAAAAGAATCTATCATGTTTTCAACACAAAAATTTCTAAAAGCATCGGTTAAGTGTTCGGTGAATTTTTCCATAATTTCTGTACTCGGAGATTTATTATCCGGATCGCAGGCCGGGATAGCCGGATCAATCTGTACGTTAGGATTCCCGTTTGAACTCCATATATCTGTATAATTAATACCCAAGCTACTCTCTATACCTCTCATAAATACAACCCCCTTATTATTTTCATTTGATTAAAATTAAAAAAATTACCGGAGACAGGATTTAATTTAAATCTCATTTTTTTATTTTATCGCGCTCGGATTTTTTGAACTCTTTTCGGCAAAAGAGAATATGAAAAGAGTCTGATAATTTTTTAACTCCCCCCTCTCACATAATTCTATTTGACATTTCGGGATTTTTTGTTAGCCTTAGGAAAAGATTAATTCCGACTTGGATTTTACAATATGCTACGTAGGTTTCTCGATTATCAGCTTTCTCTCACTAAAGAGGGAAAACCCCTTCATAAGATCAAACCTCTGATCACTGCCGGCGATACGTTTATGTATGAAGCCCCTCTCAATACTACCCGAGGGCCTCATATTCGGGATGCTATCGATGTCAAAAGATGGATGGTCATTGTTGTATTTGCTTTATTGCCCTGTATTTTGTTCGCATTTTGGAATACCGGTTTACAAAGTATTGTGTATTCTTCCGGGGATTATCAATTGATGAACGAATTTTTGGCAGCAGGAAATTCTTTCGATCAATATATAGATTTTGCTACAAAAGACAATCGATGGATGAGTATCTTGTCTGAAGGGATTAGAATTGTCCTTCCTATTATCATTGTTTCTTATGCCGTGGGAGGACTCTGGGAAGCACTTTTTGCCTGTGTGCGCGGACATGAGATTTCGGAAGGATTTTTAGTATCCGGTATTTTATATGCCTTGATTCTTCCCCCGACCATTCCTCTTTGGATGGTGGCGGTCGGAGTCAGCATGGGGATCGTGCTATCCAAAGAAATTTTCGGCGGTTCCGGAATGAACATTGTGAATCCCGCGCTTGCCTGTCGATGTTTTCTTTTCTTTACATTTCCCGGAAGGATGTCCGGAAGTGTGTGGGTGGGATCGAGCTTGCCGACAGTGCGTGAAAGTCTGGTAAAAATGAATAAAGATGCCGGCACCGGTCCGGTTGACGGGTATACTCAGGCTACGAAAATGGCTGATTTCAATATATCTCCTGAAATTAAACGCATTCATGTCGATGCCATTGCATCGAATAATTTGGGTAGTGAAGTCGGGTCATTTTCGACGATAGAAAAATATTTCGGCAAGTGGAATGAAGCCGGAAGTCACGGAGCTACTTTGGGAGAACTCACCGGAGAACAGATGCAAAGTTTTGTGACGACTCCCATAGCAGAGGGCGGATTGGGATTGTCTTCAGGCAGTTATGTCGATGCGTACCATTTTTCCTCTTTGAATTACGGATTAGGTTACAACAATAATGATTGGGGATTTTTCTTAGGAAATAAATTAGGGTGTTTGGGAGAGACCTCCGGTTTATTCATTCTTTTCGGAGCGCTCTTTTTGATATGGACAGGAGTAGGTTCGTGGAGAACGATGGTGGCGATGGGACTCGGAGCTTTCGTGACCGCTTTGTGTTTCAATTTAGGCTCTACCTATTTAGCGCAGGATCACGGAGCATGGACAGCGGCACAATACGGTTTTCCGGCATATAAGCATTTGCTTTTGGGAGGACTTGCTTTCGGTCTTGTCTTTATGGCAACCGATCCCGTCTCTTCGCCCGGGAATAAAGGGGCCAAGTGGATTTACGGAATTTTTTGCGGGCTGGTGGCGATAGTCATTCGCGTTGTGAATCCTGCTTATGCTGAAGGGGTTATGTTAGCCATTCTGATGGGAAATGTGTTTGCTCCTTTGATTGATTATTATGCCGTTAAAATAAGCAGAAAGAGAAGGAGAATTCGCCATGTCTGAGCCTGAAACAAAAAAAACAAATGACAGCACACGCACGATTGTCTACATGATTATTTTGAGCGTAGTTTGTGCGCTTATTCTCTCTGTCATTGCAAGTGCTTTGGCACATCCGCAAGCGACCGCCAAAGAACTTGATCGAAGCGGACAGATGATGATGGCGGCAAAAATTTTAAGTTATGACGGATATTTCCTCATAAAAAATGAAAAAGGGGAATATGTTCCCGGAAAATATACTCCGGGCGGATTTTTAGCACCCGGATCCGAAAAAGATATAGCGACGAATAATGAGATATTAGAAGTATTCAGTCACAGGCTTCTTCCTCTTCTTGTCGATGATAAAGGAGATATCAAGACATTTGCCCAAGCGGGAGTGGATGAAAACCTTTATCTCTCACAATTTAAAAAATCCGGTTATGCGAATCTTCCTCTGAAATTAGTCTATAAAATTTTGCCCAACAGTAAAGAGACGACAGATCCGTTGAAAGCGGAGGCGGAAGGCTGGGTCATTCCCATTAACGGATTCGGACTTTGGGATGCGATTTACGGGTATCTCGCTCTTCAACCTGACGGGGATAATGTTATCGGCATAACCTGGTATGATCAGAAGGAGACTCCGGGACTCGGAGCGAATATCGCAACTCCGGAATGGCAGAATGAGTTTCCCGGAAAAGTGATTTTTGCCGAAGGTGTCGGAGGAAAAACAGATTATAAAACAGCTCCTTTAGGAATTACAGTCATTAAAGGGAAAGTCAGTGAGGTTCTCGGTGATTCTCCTAAAGCAAAAAACGCTGTCGACGGAATGGCCGGTGCCACTCTTACAGGAAACGGAGTAACGGAAGCATACAAAAATTGCTTAGCTCCGTACAGACCGTTTTTGATTAAAATTGCAGAAAATAATAAAAAATCCGACGCAAATAAAACCGAAGAAAAAAAATCGGATGATGCAGATAGTAAAAAAGATGACGGGAATCAAGAGGCGAAGTAAAGGAGAAACATGGCAGTCGTAAAAGGAAAACCTCTCACTTATCTTTATGATCAGGTGTGGCAAAGCAACCAGATTTTGGTTGCAATTTTGGGTATATGTTCGGCTCTCGGTGTGACAAATCGATTATCGGTGGCATTGACTATGGGTTTATCGGTTACTTTTGTAACGGCCTGTTCTTCATTTTTCGTATCATTATTAAGAAAAGTGACTCCGGATAGTGTTCGGATGATTGCAGAACTTGCGATTATTTCGGTATTTGTGATTATTATCGATCAGCTTTTGCAGGCATACTTTTTCAATATCTCTAAAGTTTTGAGTGTGTTTGTCGGTCTTATTATCACCAACTGTATTGTAATGGGACGTACAGAGGGTATGGCACTTACGGTGGATCCGGTATCCGCTTTTTTTGACGGGATGGGAGCGGGTTTAGGCTATGCTTGGGTTTTGTTGATTATCGGAGCCATTCGCGAATTATTCGGATTCGGCCAATTGTTCAATATACAAATTATTCCTTTGTCCTGGTATGCCTCAGCGGAGAATCCGAACGGCTACGAAAATTTCCTCATGATGGTCAGTCCTCCGGCAGCTTTTTTTATTATCGGCGGGATGATTTGGATCTTTAATATTTTGAATGCAAAACGGGGCACATAGCTATGTTTATGGGAGACTATCTACCGATCAATCTTTTTGGATTGTTGGTACAATCGGTTTTTATTGAAAACTTCCTTTTGGCAAATTTTTTAGGGATGTGTACCTATTTAGCCTGTTCGACTAAATTAAAGACAGCCAACGGATTAGGTGCGACGGTCGTGTTTGTATTGACCTGTTCCGGCGTATTGAATTGGTTAGTCAATACATACGTCACGAAACCCGGGGCTCTTGCCTGGTTGAGTTTATTGGGAATAGATGCTTCCGGTATCAATCTGAATTTCTTAGGATTTTTGCTTTTCATATCGGTGATTGCCGGATTTGTACAGGTGACGGAAATTGTCATTGAAAAACTGTCTCCGGCTCTTTACAACAGTTTGGGAGTTTATTTACCTTTGATTACAGTGAATTGCGCTATTTTAGGAGCTTGTCTTTTTGCTGTCACGAGGGATTATCCTTTCGTGCCTAATCTTATTTATGTAATCGGTTCCGGAGTCGGTTGGTGGTTAGCGATCGCTTTGATTGCTGCGATACGTGAAAAACTGGCTGTGTCCAATGTTATTCCCGGGTTAAGAGGGGTGGGAATTGTGTTTATGATGTCCGGAATAATGTCGATGGCTTTTCAAGGTTTTACCGGGATTAAGCTGGCGACTCCTTCAGGAGAAAGTGACAAAAATCAAGTTATTGAACTTCCGAAAACCGAAGCCTCCGTCAAAGAAGTCAGTTAAGATAAAATGAATTTCATTCGCGCAGCGTTTGGAGTGCGGTGACTCGTCACCGCTTTGCCCTCGCATCGACTTGTCGATGCGATTTAAGCAATGTTTTGTGTTTGTAGATGTTCGGAAATTCGATCAAATAGCAGTCTCTAATTCTTTAAAAACGCCTCGACAAGTCGATGCGAGGGCAAAGCGGTGACGAGTCACCGCACTCCAAACGCTGCGCGACTTAAAATCTTCTTATCGTTCTATGACGGAAACTGTGATTTTTGCTTTCGGTTTCAGATTGATCTGTTGTCTTTTGTAGTAGGCACTTTCAGAGATGTCTACTTTATCCAAAATCAATTGCGCATTCAAATCATTCTGATGATAGACCTCACGAATAAGAGCCTCAACCTGATCCTTTAAGAAATGCAGTTCAAAATCATCCGGATCCAAACAGCTCTGCAATAAGGTGATCGCTTCGGAATGTCTGAGTTGCACCTCTTCCGGTTCTATTTGTTTTGCATTTACTGCCAATTCGTGAATAAGGGTAACGACTTTTTCGCTCCAATGTTCAAAAGAACCTACAATAGTGACCCGTTCATCGATGACACTTTCAATAATCAATTCGTTCTTTGATAGAATAGCATTATGCTCTTCATGAAGACTGGATAGCAATGTTCTGATAATACCGATCTCACGCTCCATAGCTTCCCGAAGTTCTTCTTTCTTAGTATGTACAAACGGTGTCATAGACATTTGGTGTGCTCCGTACGATCCGCATTTTGGATTGCCTGATTTATCTTCACCTTAACATTCAAAAAAAAAAAAGCCAGAAAAATTTTAAGAAACTTGGCTTCCGGGAGGAGAAGCGACCTCTAAGCTTGAGAAGCCGATTTTTGCATTCAACTTATCCATAAGAAGATAAATAACCGGCGTAAGAAATAAGGTCAGCATTTGCGAAAATAACAAGCCGCCGACAATCACCATTCCCAGCGGTCTCCGTGAAGCTCCCCCTGCTCCGAATCCTACAGCAATAGGAAGGGCACCGAATATGGCTGCAACCGATGTCATCATGATCGGACGAAATCGGGTAAGGCACGCATCAAATATTGCATTAAAAGGAGTTTCTCCTTTATCGCGTATGTTATGTAATGCAAAATCTACGATCATAATCCCGTTTTTTTGCACAATTCCCAACAGCATAATCAATCCCAAATAGGAATAAAGGGAAAGAGGCATGCCGAAGATCCACAGAGTCAACAATCCTCCGAACATTGCGGGGGGAAGAGTGGACATCACAGTGATCGGATGTATAAAACTTTCGTATAGAATTCCTAAAATCACATAGACAACAAATAAGGCGAAGATAAGAAGAATGGCAGAACTTTGTATTGATTCGGCAAAAGTTTGCGTGGCGCCGATATTATTTCCGCTGATTCCCTGAATTAAAATTTTGTCGGTATACGATTTTAATTTTCCCATCCCCTGACTTAAAGATACGCCGGGAGCCAGGTTGAACGATATAGTGACGGAGGGAAATTGGGAGATATGGTTGATTGTTTGTGCTCCGATATCTTTTTTCCAAGAGGCTACCGCACTTAAAGGGACAAGATCTCCGGTGATAGAAGACCGTACATACATTTGATTTAACGTATTTTCATTTCCCTGATAGCTGTCTAAAAGTTCGAGAATTATTTCGTACTGGTTGATATCGGTAAGAAGTTTGTTTACATAATTCGTAGAAAATCCGTAATCAAAAGCTTGTTCAATATCTTTTGCCGTCACTCCCAAAGAAGATGCTTTATCTCTCAATACGTCTATGTCTACTTGAGGAGTATCCTGCTCCATATCCGACGAGACACTTTGAAAAGTAGGATCGGAACGTAAATTTCCCAATAATTTTGCCGCAGCGGCATACATATCTTTTGTATTCAGTCCTTGAAGAGCATATTGATAATCTGCTTTTGATGTGGTTCCGACCGAGAGGTTGATCATGGGAACACCTTTGATAAAGGCTTCTACTCCCATAACGCTATTCACTTTCGGATATAAATCCTGAATCAGTTCGTTCACCGGTTTTCGATCTTTTAACGGGACTAAATTGACAAAAAGAATTCCCTGTCTGTATTCCCGATAGGCTCCGATAGAAACTACTTTATCGACTCCCGGCTCTTTCAAAACAAGGTCTTTCAATATTCCCTGCAATCTTTTCATTTCCAGAGAAGAGGTTCCCAATTCTGCCTGAGTGTAGATGGTGAAAAATCCGACATCTTCATTGGGAATAAAATCTATGGGAAGCACTCTCATTAAAATATAAGAGCCTAAAATACTTAATACTCCGATAAGAATCGGAACGTAGGTGTGATTTAGCATCCAGGTTAATTTAGGTTTATACCAATCCAATAGTTTACGATTCAAACGCTCACCTATAGGAACTTTTTCTTCTTTTCCTTCGTGCTCGCTTCGGGGCGGTATAAATCTGCTGCATAGCATAGGGGTCAATGTGAGGCTTATTAATCCGGAAACAAGGACTACATAAATCAGCGTCAAAGAAAATTCGCGGAACACCAATCCTAAAATTCCTGCCATGAATACTAAGGGAATGAATATGGCGATGAGAGAAAGACTCATGGACAGGATGGTAAAACTGATGAGAGCCGATCCTTTCAAAGCTGCTACCCAAGGTTTTTCTCCCTGTTCGACAAGTCTGACAATATTTTCCAAGACAACAATGGCGTCATCGACGATAAATCCTATGGCCAGTGTAAGAGCCAAAAGAGACAATTCATCGAGAGAAAATCCTGAAAGGCCCATCAAAGCAAAAGTTCCGACGATGGACATGGGGAGAACGATAGAGGGAATGATGGTATCGGCCAATTTTCCGAGGTAAAGGAAAATTACGATGACCACCAGAATAAATGCGAGGAATAGTGTAAATTCTACATCTTCGACTTCCGCCCGAATATAAACAGCTTTATCATAAAGGACAGACATATCTACAGAACCGGGAATGTCCGGTCTCAATTTATCGATCAGTTTGATGACATTGTCGGCAACCTCTACGGTATTGCTTCCTGCCTGTTTTTGTACTGCGATGATGACTGTATTTTCTTCTCCGTTTTTTGTAGAAATTCGGGTGGATATCCGATCATTTGCAAGACTGTCTACTGCATTCCCTATGTCCTGTACTCGCACAGGAGCTCCGTCTTTGTAAACAACGATCAATTGATTATAATCATCGGCATTCAATAATTGCCCATTGACATTGATAAGAGGAGCCTGTTTTAATCCGTCAAATTGTCCTAAAGGAAGTACCGGACTTCCGTTTTTTAATGCTTGTGCCACCTCGGGTAAAGTCAGATTCACAGATTTAAGAATGTTCGGATCTACCTGAACGCGAATGGCATATGGTGAACCGTACACAATAACTTGCGAGACACCTTCTACCATGGAGACTCGTTGTCCGATCCAGGTATTTGCATAATCATACAGCTCTCTTCGCGGCATTGTATCGGAAGAAAAGGATACATACAGAATCGGAGTATCGGCAGGATTCACCGTCTGATAAGTCGGCTGATTAGGCAAGTTAGAAGGAAGATTGGACTGCGCTCTGGAGATAGCAGCCTGCACGTCTGTGGAAGCATCGTTAATACTTCTGTTTATATTGAATTGAAGAACAATACTGGAGCTTCCGATACTGTTTTGTGAGGTGATGTTATTTAGCCCTTCAATCTGCATGAATTGTTGCTCGAGAGGGAGGGCTACGTTATTTGCCATCAGCTCGGCACTTGCTCCGGGATAGGATACTGATACGGTAATAGTGGGAAAAGCCACATCGGGCATATCGCTGACAGGTAAACTTTTATACGCCATAACACCGACCACGATGACGGCCAGCATGACTAATGTTGTCATGACCGGTAGTCGAATAAAAGGCGCCGATAAATTCATAATTTCGTCCTACTTTTGTTCGCTTTTCGGATTCGCATCAGGTTGTTTTTCCGGAAGATCGGGAGTTTTCTCATCAGGTTTTTTTACGGCACTATCGGGAGTATCCGATTCTTTTACGATCACTTTCATTCCCGGTTTTAAATTCAGCTGCCCTTCCGTAATCACCTCATCGCCCTCTTTCAGGCCTGCGGAGACCATAAGATAGTCCTCTACTTTTTCTACGACCGTGATATTTCTTGTGGACACAATATCCCCTTTTTCAAGAACGAAGACGTACGGCCCTTTTTCTCCGGCTTGTAGTGCCTCACTCGGCATAAGGAGAGCATCCTTTACTATTTTGACAATCAGTTTCACCTTTCCGAATTCTCCCGGCCACAAAGAAAAGTCGCTGTTTTTGATGGCTCCTTTCATTAAAATAGTCCCTGAATCAGTGCTTACATTATTGTCGACAAAATACACTAACCCTTGTCTTGTCATTTCTGTGCCGTCGGTATCCAAAACAATAAAGTCAAAGTGAGTATCTCCCTGTTCATGTTGGTGTTGAAATTTAAGAAAATCTTTTTGGGAGATAGAAAATACGAGGTCTATAGGATCCATTTGACGAACTGTTGTCATTTCCATATCGGAATTGGCTACGATCAGATTTCCCGGATCAAATTTGTTGTAGCTCATTTTTCCGGTTACAGGAGATTTGATATAACAATAAGCAAGATTGATCTCTGCCTCTACAATTTGCGCTTTATCGAGATCGACCCTCGCTTTTCCCAGCTCTACGTCGGTGACTAATTCGTCATATTGCAGTTCCGAAATGAATTCCTGTTCCATAAGAGGGGTATTTCTTGCGACTTTATCTACTGCTAATTTCAGACTTGCCTGAGATTCTAACAATTGCGCTTTTGCTTTGTCGAGAGCTGCCTGATAAGGAGCGGGATCAATGGTATAGATCAGTTGGTCTTTAGTTAAATAGAGACCTTCATCCACATGCGCTTGCAGAAGTATTCCTGTAACCTGGGAACGTATATCGATCATATTTTGCGATTCGGTATTGCCGACAGCATATATATAAAGAGGAGAATCTTTTTTAATCACTTTTTTTATTTGCACGGAAAGAGGAGGTCTTTCTTTTTTTTTGTCTTTCGTGCAAGAGCACATTCCGAATAATAGCGATGCATAAATCGGAAAGAGAATTATTTTTCTGTTCATTGATTTAATCCTTTATCTCTTTTGATCGGCAAAAAATCCGGATTATTTCCGATAGTTCCTGTTGTATACGCAATCCCGGCAATGGAAGTAAGCCATTCCGTACGGGATTCAATAAATTGTGAACGGGCCTGTGCCAGATCTTTTAGAGCATTTAAAACTTCTAAAATTGTTCCGACACCGTTCTTATAATTGGCAAGGGCAACATCATAATTCATACGGCTTGCGTCTAAATAATCTTTACTATAGCCCAAATTTTCTAGTGCGGTTTGGTATTTATAATACGATTCCAAAACTTCGAGGAGGATGTCATACATTTTATTTTGGAGAGAGGCGTAAGCAGAACGGACCTCTTCCCGAGCTTGTTTTATTTGATTGACATAGAAAAATCCCGAAAAAATAGGAACATCAAGAACTACGGCTCCCGTATAGGTATATCCGTCCAATCTTGTGTTGTTAATAAAATGATCATCTTCAATGTCGACATTCCCCGTCAAAGTAGGCAACGCTGCCGATTGCGCAACCCGAAGTTCCGCCTGTTTTTGCAAAAGCTGTGCATGAACCGCCGCTAAATCCGGTCTGTTTTGTTTGGCGATGCACATCAGCTCTTCTATACTCGTCGATACCTTTTGCACCTCTAAATTTTCAGGAATCACTTGAACCTCTAAATGTGTATCGGCCGGAAGTCCTAATGTACGGGCTAATTTCCCCTGACTGATTTTAAGATTCCCTGCCGTATCGACAACATTCAGCTGAGAGCCTGCATAGGTTGCTTTTGCCTGCAAGACATCCGCAATGGTTTTTATCCCTACTGACAACATTGTTTGGGCTGAATCCAAAGCCATTTTGGCATCTTCCAAAGTTCTTAAACTTGCTAAATAAAGAGCGGCATCATTGATCTCTTGGTAGTATGCGTCGATCACATTGATGATCACTGTTTGCAAAGTTCTGTTATGAAGCCAATCGGAAGCATAGAGAGCCTGACGCGCCGCCTCTATATTTCCTTCTCTTCCGCCGAAATCCAAAATCAAATAAGAAAGCAAAAGATCGGTAACAAGAACCTGAAAATACTGCGGATTATTTCCGAACCCTCCTATCCCGTTCGTTCCTCCCGCAATACCTGCTCCGGCGGTTCCGCTTACATCAGTAACATTGCTGATGATCGAAGAATTTACTCCGCCTCCGGAACTTTCTTTAATAAATGCAAGCGTCTCCTGCACGGAAACTGTCGGATAGAGCGCACTTTTTTCCATTCCTACATTGTAGGCTGCCGCTCTGGCATCCGCCCAACTTTTTTTAGTATCCGGATTATTCCACAAAGCATAATCGATCATTTCAAATATACTTAAAGGCGTTGTCGGATCGGGAACGGCGTATTGTGTTCTTATTTTAGAAGAGACCTTGCGATACCAGTAGCAGGTTCCTTGTGTTTTGGGATTCCATTCACAACCTCTTCCTGAAGGTGCAGATCCCGTTCGACTCGGATCCGGAACACATCCCGTTGTGAACAGCATAGAGGTTAAACAGGTGAAAAAAATATATCTACAAGGCTTACTTTTTCGGATCATAAGTATGTTTATATCCTCGGCCACAAAATGGTGACGTATCTTTGCGAAATGTCCCCTTTCTAAAAATCGCAGTCTGTATGAAAAATCATTTTTTGAAAACACTAATTATTGTTAAATCCGGATGTGTTACAAAGGAATAATCAGGATATACGAAAAAAATGCCTTTTCTTTTTCTTCTCAATGAATTTCACTCATATTTTTTGGATCAAAATACTCTTTTCTAATGATTTAAAATTTTCTTGATATGAATGATGCATTATTTACGGGTCTAAAAAATATTTTTGGGATATAAATAATCAGAGAACAAAAAATACACGATACACCAAAGGAACTGATTATGTTAGCACGTATAACAGGTTTAGTAAGAAAACAACCCGTCCAAACTCCGGAACCCGATCTCGTACAATTTGTTTACGCCTCCGACTTACCTCCTCCAACCTCTGCAACTGAAGCAACCCCTCCTTCTCCTCCTTTATCCAATATTTATGAGGCAACTAAAAAAAGCCTGAACAAACTGGCAGATGCACAGGCAAAAATCGGACTTCAAGATCCTCAAACATCTGTAGCGATACAACAGTGTGTGGATATTGCTAAGCTATTGATAAATGCTAACGGAATCATTGATTTTTCCAAAATTTCAGACATTATAGCGAATTTGCTTACCGGAAAAGATTCTTATTCAAAAACTGCAAAAAAAATGCTTGTGACTTTTCAGGAACATCAAGATGACACTCAATCATTTGTTACGAATCTTCAGGCTCCGAAAGAAGGTTCCGGAAAAGCCCAATGTGAAGAAGCGATTCGTGCTACACTTCGTCTTAGCCCGTCAAAATCTATTACCGGACGGGAAGCAGCCTTGTGCGCTTTTGTATATTTACTTTGTAATCCGCGCCAGGACGATTCCGGCAGCTGTTTTGGTTCCTGCGTACAAATTCTACAGCACAAAAAATTCATTCTTCTTCTTCAGGACGTAAAAAGTATGGTTGAAGAAGGAGCTATATTTCGCGTTGTAGACAACCAACAGAAGATTTATCCGGCCACACAATTTTTCTACTCCCCCACACTTTTAAATGAGGTTATCCTCAGTGCTGAAGGTAATGTAGTCTCTGACGATACTCTGATCAATACAGCTCCGGGGATTATTTACGCATTGGAAGCAATGGGCATTCCTAATAGCTCCGAAAACCTGACTCAGGTAATGACTATGCTTCTTCCTGAAGGAACCGGTGAAATTACGGTCTCTGCAGCACGACTTATAGAAGCGTACTCTCAAATGACAGAAGATTCAAAAACTGCCGACTCACAAAAAATTTCGGGTTGGAACGGTTATTCCGCTTATGCATTATGTGCGATTCAAATGAGAATGCTTTCTGCGATAGGGGGACTTTCCTACAAAGTCGGACCCTTAATTAACGATCTTATTTATTCAATTAACACAGTTGTTTTTGAAGGGATGCAGGATTGCGAAGGAATTAAGAAAAGTCTTATGGAAACAATTAGAAATCAATGTCCCTACATCTGGGACATTGACTTCAATAAAATTGATGAAAATACACCGATTTATTCCGTCGGACGATTTCAATTATATCATCACAAAAATTCAGAATTTATTCGTATGAATAATGAAGAAGACTATAAAAATATGGTATTTGAATTACTGAATTTAGTTGCGTCGCAACAACCTGACGGACCGAATAAAGAGCTGTTTGAACAGAGAATCGAGGAGCTTTCTAATAATCCGGCCACAATACAAAACCTCATCGATGAATACACCAAATTATATAAAGAATGGGCACATTATTATCCGGATCCCGCTCAACATTTACCATGGCGTAATCTGGCTTGCAAAAGCTCTCCTGTCTTTTTTCCGGAATTTTTTGGAGTCTCTCCGAAACCGTCGACAGAATTTACCAAATGCTCACCGGCTAATTCAAATGATCTTATTGATTTCCTTATCCCGCTTATTAATGGGTCAAAAAATAACAATGACACTATCCCTACCGGATGGATCGGCGCCTTGCATGGAAAATTCGGAGATTCTTCTATAGGTCACTTATTCACATGGACATTACGTAGCCGAACATTGTTGAATTTAATCGAATCGGTGGCAAAAGGATCGACCATAGAGGTAGCTATCGATACAGCAGTCGGAGTTCCGGGAAGAGAGGTAGGAGACCAAGAAATTAATCTTAAGATTAAAAAAGAAATTATCGATAATCTGCTAAAACAATTAGAAGAAAAATTTAAAGGAAAAACTTCTGCGGATTGCGAAAAAAACTCCGATCCGATCCGGACGGCCCTGCGTGAAGATCAAAATCAGGCAGCCGAACTTATTTTAAAACATCGCGATTCTATACAAAATATCGTGAGCGAAAAAGAAAAGGATACGTATTACACCTTCTCTTCCGGCATTTATAATGAGATTGTAAAACTCCTTCCGAGCAGTGTTGAAAATTCTTATGTAAACTTAGCTATCGCCGGATTTCTTGATGAAGCTATTCGCTCTGTGCTAAATGATGAGGATTTATCAAAACTTCTCAATCCTCCTATTTGCCTGGCTAACAGCAATTGGTTTATCGGAAACGATGACATTCTTTTCGCGAACGGGTGGAGTGTCACTTTGGGAACAACGACTCTTTTTAGTATTACAGAGAATTCAAAAAACATTCTCAACTACTATCCCGCAGAAGGAGTAGAGTTTCGCTTCTATAATCAATTAATGATTGATGAGGTAGCTCCTCCTCAGCAATTTACTTATCAGCCTCCAAAAATAGAAGAACCAAAGAAGAAAACAAGCTTTTTTGGGCTTTGGTAAAAATTTTTCAATATTTACCGACATCGGCTTATTGAGCCAATCCACATCTCCCCATGTTCCCGCTGCCTTTCATTCAGATTTTCAACAAAAATCTGAATGAAAGGCAATATTTGTATTTTTTGATACTGTTCATTATTGTCAAATAAGTTATATAGATAACTTGAGGTAGGATATGTGGTTTAAAGCATTCAGGGATTATCCTGTAGATTCCCCTTTACGAAAAGAAACCGTGGAGCCCGGTAAAGGGATCATCGGCTGTGAGATGCATGAGGTAAACGGATGGAACGATTATCCCTTTATTTCAGAAAATCATATGTCGAAATCTCCGAATGTTCGTATTAAATCCGAAAATAACGGTCCGGATTCTCATGAGCGATAAAAAAGGCCCGGCAGGCAATCACAATTGGGATCTGACGATTAAATACCATTGTTGCCCTAAATGCGAAAGTATTTTCGAAAGTCGGGGAGCTTATGAATACCGCTTGGGCGATATGATCAAAGAGCTTACCTGTCCGCGATGTGATTTTTTTTTCCGGACAAAGAAAAATATAGATATCAAAATAGGCCCTTTTTTCGGCAAAGAAGAACCTAAAGAAATTGATTGGGAGACTTAAATGGCAGATACCCTCATACATGAACCAAGTGAAAGAGAAGAGAAAATTGCGAAGGATACTTTGGAAAGATATTCCGGTTCCGATGTAAAAGATTTTCAACCTTATCTTCTTCTGACGAATTTTCCCAAATATGTACATTACTTTGCGCAAAGCAGAAATGTTCCTGTCATTGAAGGGAGCATGTTTAAAGTGGCCCATTGTCCGAAAGAGGGCATCAGTATTTTAGATTTTAAAATCGGATCACCCTCTGCGGCATTGGTGGTGGATCTATGCTCATTCCTCCCGATTAAAGCCTCTCTTATGCTGGGAATGTGCGGAGGATTGCGAAGACAATATAAAATCGGCGATTATTTTGTTCCTATTGCTTCCATTCGCGCTGAAGGGACCTCCAATTTTTATTTTCCGGATGTTGAAGTTCCCGCCCTTGCCAATTTTTTGGTACAAAAAATGGTGACCAACGTATTGGAAGAGGAAAAAATTCCGTATCACATCGGAATCACCCACACGACAAATAAACGATTTTGGGAATTCAATGTAGATTTCGTTCATAAGATAAAAGTGACACGTCCGCAAGCGATAGAGATGGAGTGCGCCACTCTTTTTATGGCGGGCTATTACCATAAATTTCCTTTGGGAGCACTTCTGTTGATTTCGGATCTTCCTTTGGAAAGGGACGGGATTAAAACAAAAGAAAGTTCAGAAAATGTATTTGTCAAGTACACCTTGGATCATGTAGAGATTGGGGTGCGTATTCTTCATGAATTTGATCGTTCATTGAGCGATCAACCTAAAGGTATTTTCCGAGGCCGTCGCCGTCATTTGGAAGGACATATATAAAACATACTCTTCACTATAATACAAAGTCTTATTTTTATAAAATTCCTTTACAAAAAAATTTATACGCTTGTAAAATAAATTTTTTAAACAAAATATAGGGGAATGTTTATGTCTTTATCTTTAGAGCCCGGATGGTATAATTCATTACAAGATATTATATACAAAAATTTTAAAAAAGAAGACGATTTAAGAGAAGCAATCGAACACGTTTTTTCTTATGTACAACGCAGCGGAAGATGCACTTCAAAAAAAATCTTCATCGAAGAAAAAAGAGAAAAAATGATTGCAAAATTTTGCATCGCATATTTCAAAGATACAACACCCGCAGAACTTTGCAAAACTAAATTTTTGCGAAAATTGGCAAAACATAACAAGGTTGATACAGAGTATTGTGAACGTATTTATTCCCGTATTTTATTGAGATCTCTAGATAGTTTTCCTACTCGCGCTGCACTCATTTCTTATGTGGCCGCCGCCTCGTGGAGAGCGGATATTGAAGAAATAATATTAGATCCGCCAAACATATTTATCTGATGCATCTCCTCAATATAAAAAAATACTGACTATCGAGCGCGGGACCGGTACGGAATATATAAAACGGTTTTTTTAATATGGGAGATACTCTGTCTGCTCCGAATTTCTATTAAAATTCAAAGCCGGCAGAAAAATTCACTCCGTCAAAACTTAAGTCGCCGGAGCATCCGAAACGATTATAATCAAAATATCGATGATGCTCTAATCCAAGCTCCAGCATCAATATTCTGTTTGTGCAAAAGCATGTTTGCCAACGAATTCCTAATCCTGCATCAGTAACAGCTAAGTTAGCATTAAGATGTTTGCATACATTGTAACGGCTAATAGCACCGGGGAATTCATTAGAGCCGGCAAAATTTACATCAAAGTTTCCATATAACCAAGATATGGCAATATCTGTATAAAAACTAAAATTACACCCCATATTCCATTCAGCTTCTAATCCCAATAAAGGCCCTACTCCAAAAAACTTCTGTTTGCTATTGTTTATATTAGTGAAATTACTCACTTCGGAATCACATGTTGCATTTGGATCTGAAGCCATATGTAGATTTTGATGAATTTTTGCTCCGCGTAAGCCTAATAAAGGATTTAAAGAAAAACAATTATTTAAATCGCACTCGTATCGGGCCACCAAATCTATCACATTGTAATTTACATTCAGATGAATTTCATTAGCATGAGTATTATTTTGCGCTTTCGAATAAAAATGAGTCCAATACACGGAAAGATCCCAATCGCTACATGGTAAATCATATCCGATACCTATGCGAAAACCAGGATCCCACCCAAAATGTAGGTCTTGACCCCTTCCGCAAAATTGGGAAACCAACACTCCGTCTGCGTTAATAAAATCCGAAACGACACAAGGTGTGCAAATATCGAGCCCGCTTTCAAAAGTTCTCCAATATAAGAAATCTGCACTTACGAACCATGAATTACAGCAAGCCGGTTGACAAGAATTACAATCCGAATTTTCTATACATTCCCGACTATCTCCATAGGAAAAATTCATCGAATTGATCAACAAAAACATTGATATTCCATACATTTTTTTATTGAAGTTTTTCATATGATATTTCCTATTTATAATATTATTGTAGCCTTGTAATAACAAGATGAGCAGAAACAGGTTCTGTTCCTCCTGCTAAGGGAGTTATTGTTAATGCCGTACTTTCCGAGATAGGATTCCGTACTGAGAGTATTGAATTTACAACTGTTGTCTCCACAATAGCCATTCCGACTAACTGAGAAGTACCTGTAGCTCGCCCTACTACTGTATAAGCTAATTCAACAGCTCCGGCTCCGGAATCAAGAGCCAAAACTAATTGTGCCGGCTCATTAATACTTACTTGAAAAAAGATTTGATAAAAGCCTATGTCTACCAGACCAAAAGTATCTATGCCGGTACGCACTATTGATGTTCCGCTTGAAGGCCCGTCTTGTGGGAAATCTACGCTTCCTCCGACAGCAACAGTTGCAGCATTATCAGGAGGCATTAAAGCAAAGAAATCAGCAAAACTTATAAGTCCTGACGAACCGGTAGCTCCCGTAATTCCTGTTATTCCTGTAACACCTGTGATGCCTGTGATGCCTGTTATTCCTGTTATTCCTGTGACACCTGTTATTCCTGTTATTCCTGTAACACCTGTGATGCCTGTGACACCTGTTATTCCTGTGATGCCTGTTATTCCTGTGACACCTGTTATTCCTGTGACACCTGTTATTCCTGTTATTCCGGTAATTCCTGCAATGCCCTGAGCGCCTACATCACCCCTTGGTCCCTGAATTCCCTGAGGCCCCGTTGGCCCACTCCCGATATCACCTGAATCGATAAGTAATCGGAGCAGTTCAACAAGCTGAGGCTGCACTTGCGGTAACTCTAATATATTATTGTTTAAGATACTTTGAATAGCCTGCAATAACTCTGCAGTAGAAGGCTTCGTTGCGCAACTATTATTTCCGATGAGACATCTTTCATTGAGTGTTGATTCAACATTATTATCATCTTTAATAATGTTTTGATCTGCCGTCAAAGGAAATATCATTGTCAGCATGAGGAGGAGTATTGATAAAATCATAGCGGGGCCTTCATCTCTACGTAGATCATAATTTTTTAATTTTCTGAGCAAGCAAATTTTTTAAAGCAACCCAGACATTTATAAAATAAAATTAAAAAAACATAATATTATTGTCAATAAAATTTTAATTTAAAAAAACCGAGCTCTTTTATTATCCCTAATTTTAAACAATTACAGAATACATTTTTTTGCAATGAAGTGCTTTCACCTATAAAACAGAGCCTTTTTTTACAAAAATTATTTTACATAAAAATCACATCTATATAAAATAAATTTTGAACAAACATATAGGAGCATTTTTATGTCGATAACAACAGGATGGTTTGACTCATTACAAGATATATTATCCAAAAGTATTGATGATGAAAGCAAATTAAGAACGGCAATCGGACACATTTTTTCTTATGTAGAACTTAAACATTGCGGAAGATGTACCTCAAAAAAAATATTCATTGAGAAAGAAAGAGAAAAGATAATTGCAAAGTTTTGCACCTCTTATTTCAAAGGGATAACACCTGCAGAAATTTGCCAAACTAAACTCATGCGAAAATTTGCAAAACATAATGAAGACAATGCAAAACATTATGATTTTATTTATCCTCGGATTGTAAATGCACAATTAGATAAATTTCCTAATGCAACTGAATTGACTTCTCATCCCACCGTTCTTTCATGGATGTTAGACTTTAATCAAACGATATTAGATCCGGCAACTTTGGAAAAACAAAAAAAATGTTTAGGCGATCTACCTCCCGAATATGCAACAATACTGACTACCGAGCGCGCGCGTGTCGGTCCAATACTTGTAAAAGCTATCGGCGATAAACTGATAGGACAAGAAAATTTATTAAATCTTGTCAAACGAGTAAGTCTTCCCTGTGAATTTGAAGAGGAACCTTCGTTAACAGAATCTGCCGAAGATTATTTTGCATATCATTATCAAAAAATTATTGCAATGGGCGGCCCTCATGCTGAAGCTTTTAAAAACAGCTTAGCAATGGGACTGGAGAATTTAAGTCGCAGCCCTGACGTAACAGGAAAGGCCTTTTCCGAAGCTCCGGCAAAAGTCTGATAAAGTAAATTTTTTACTATATGAAATCCGGTTATTCATTAACCGGATTTTTTCTCCCCTTATTTTCTTTTCTTTACTTCAAACGAAAAGTTTCATAAAATTATAGTTTTCGTCCGGGAGAATAGTATTATGAAAGAAATTTATTTTAAAGATAGCATCAGGACTCCGACCGGAGTAAAAAGCTCTCCGTCAGGAAAAATTCGGGAAAAAGATCCTGAAGTCTCCGAACGTTGGAAAAAAGCTCTCGAAAGAAAAACGCCGGACAAATCCGTTTCCCCTGAAGACACCGAAGAATCCGGATTAACATCATCCGGAAATACAGGTCAAAAATCTTCCGTTGTACAATCTTCTGAGTCTCAAAAAAAAATCTGCTCTCCGTTTGATTTAGCCGGAATTCGTAAGGAGACAAATTCGGTAAAATCGTTCGATCGATTCTCCGCGAAAAAATCTGAAGACGGAAAAGTAAAGTCTGATTTTCAAAAAAATGAAGTGTATGCGATGAATTTGCTCCCTTCCGATCCTTCCGGGAATGTTTCGGTCACCGGAAATTTAGACAGTGCGGTAAATGCAGAGTCGATGATTTCGCAAAAAACTGTTATGGAAATCAGGCAGATCATAGAAAAAATGGCGGAAGAAATTTCTATAAAAATGACTCCCGGTCTTACTGAAACAAGTATTACTTTAAAAAATGCCTCTTTATTTAACGATGCCGTTGTTATTGTTTCGGAATATGCGTCTGCACCTAACCAAATCAATATACGATTTGAAAACCTCAATACCCATGCACATGATCTGATTTCGATGCAGATCAATCAGGAAACCCTGAAACTGGCTCTCGATAAAAAAGGGTATCAAGTTCATATGATCACCGCCCCGACAGAGATTGCTTCTGCCGAACCGGTTTTTAAAGGCAATCCGGGATTTTCGGGTAGGGAAAATAATAAAGAAGATACCTCCGATCCGCGACATAAAAAGAATCAAGACTCCTAAATTTACGAAAGAGGCATTGAATTCGCGCAGCGTTTGGAGTGCGGTGACTCGTCACCGCTTTGCCCTCGCATCGACTTGTCGAGGCGTTTTTTAACATTTCGAACTAATCTTTGAACGAATTTCCGAATATCTATAAACACAAATAACGCTTAAACCGCCTCGACAAGTCGATGCGAGGGCAAAGCGGTGACGAGTCACCGCACTCCAAACGCTGCGCGAATTAAATTCTTATTAGGTCATTAGGCATTTCAGGACTAATTCTTCGAGCTCTTCCGGTTTTGAGGTAGGTTTGAGAGGATATTTTTTTGTGATCGGCTTTTCTTTTTCGGATTTTATGGTGATCACATAATTTTTTTCAATTTTGACCTGTGTGAATCCCCTTAGAGAAGCGAACAGTCGTATTCTTGAAAAATGATACAGCCAAATTGCAGCTTCAGGAAGAGGACCGAAACGATCGATGATTTCGTCCATAATCTCTTTTAGTTCTTCCCAATTGATCGCTTCACCCAGTCGTTGATAGATTTCCATTCTGAGAGACGATTCAGGAATATAGTCTTCGGGGATGGCGGCGAGTCTGAAAAAATCCACTTTGGTTTCGGTAAGAACCTGAACAGTCGATCCGACAAGAGATTTGATTGTTCTTTTCAGCAGTTTGCAATAAAAATGAAATCCTATAGCAGAGATATGTCCGGACTGTTCTTCGCCGAGAATATGACCGCCCCCTCTAATTTCCAGATCGCACATAGCAAGCCTCATTCCGCCGCCGTATCCGGTGGATTGAGCCAGAGCATCCAGACGTTTTCTTGCCGGTTCGGGCAGAGTGTGTAATCGACGCACGAAAAAATAGGCATAAGCCCTTCTGTTCCATCTGCCGATCCTTCCTCTCAGTTGATAGAGGTCTGCCATACCGAATCTGTCTGCATTGTCGATGATCATTGTATTGGCATTGGGGATATCGATTCCGCTTTCGACAATGGTTGTGGCGACAAGGATATCAATCAGTCCGCTTTTAAAAGCGTGAAACACCTCATCAATTTCGGCGCTGCCCATTTGCCCGTTAACGGTGGCGATACGGGCACCCGGAAGGAGTTTTTTCAGGTGTCCGGCAACTTCGGGGAGCGTTTCCACTCGATTGTGAATATAGTATGCCTGACCGTCCCTTGCCAGCTCTCTGAGGAGAGCTGCTTTTATCATTTCATCGTTAGGTTCTGAAATGACCGTTTTGATCGGCAATCGATCTTGCGGCGGAGTATTGATCACCGACATATCGCGTGCGCCGATAAGAGACATGTAGAGCGTGCGCGGTATGGGGGTGGCAGAGAGGGTGAGACAATCCACGCCTACTTTGATTTTTTTTAGATGTTCTTTGACCCTTACTCCGAAGCGATGTTCTTCATCGATGATGACAAGACCCAGTTCTTTAAACAACACATCCTTACCGACGATACGATGAGTGCCGATGAGGATATCAACGGATCCGGCGGCGACCTCTTCGAGAGTCTTTTTTTGTTGTTTTGCGCTGACAAAACGGGAAAGATGGCCGATTCTTATCGGAAAATTGCTCATTCTTTCGACAAAATTTTCGTAGTGTTGCAGAGCGAGAACGGTGGTGGGGACTAAAACTGCAACCTGTTTTCCTCCGTCTACGACAGCTTTGAAGGCAGCCCGCATAGCCACTTCGGTTTTTCCGTATCCCACATCTCCGCAGATCAGACGATCCATGGCTTTATTGGAGACCATATCACTTTTTATTCCTGCAATTGCAGCAAGTTGGTCTTCGGTCTCTTGAAAAGGAAATTCCTCTTCAAATGCAGACACATCATCGCTGTCTTCGGGGTAGGAAAATCCCCCTTTGATTTCCCGTTTTGCATATAATTCAAGAAGATCCTGTGCATATCCTATTATTGCCTGTTCCGTCTTGAATTTAATTTTCTGCCAATTTTTGCTTCCCAGAGTATGCATTTTCGGCAAGGACTCGTTGGATCCTATGTATTTTGTGACCATGTGTGTCTGATTCATAGGTACGTATAATTTAGCCCCCTCCGCGTACTCGAGAAGCATAAATTCTTTTTCAATTCCCGTATGATCGTTTCGTTTTTCCTGTCCCAGGTATTTTCCGATACCGTTATTGATATGGACAACTAATTCTCCCGGGGCAAGGTCGTACGTTTCTACGGGAGAAGTGTGGTATGTGCTGCGCAATTTTTGACGGCGAATTTTATAGCGCCTTGTCACTTCCGTCATGGGCATGAGGATGAGATCTGAGTGTGCGATTGTAAATCCGGAAGAGAGGTAGCCGTCAATGACCGCGGTTTTTTTGGGAAGATTGATATGAGCCTCGAGAATTTTCTTATGAAAATTCATTTTCTCTGCTTCCGAATTACAGAGAACGATCAGTTCCGTTTTTTCCTGAGGCAATTTGCCTAGAGCATGAAAAACCTCTTCCCCTGAAATTTCCGCATCGACGGGAGCATCTTCAAAAAAAGCATTTCTTATCGGAGTAAAAGGATGCACCCATCTTCCCGCTTCGAGTTGTCTGTTGAACATTTCGAAGCCGATTTTATGGATCGGAGCATTTTCGGAATAAAATCCCCCTTTTCTTCCGGAGAGAATACGAATATCTCCTAATTCTTCTATAGGAGTCTTTGAGAGGTAGATTTTTTGCAGAGGAGCCATTTGCTCCATAAGCTCTTCCATTCCTGCAAAAGAGCTTGTGGAAGTTCCGCACATCGATACGAGACTTGCATACTTATCTTCGAGGGCAAGGAGATCGTCAAAAATGACCAGAACATTGTCATCTAAATAATCGAAAATGGTACAGAGACCCTCTTTTCCCGATACGAATTCCATTTCACGGCCCGGAGTGATCCGGCATTCTTTTACGATAGCGATAGATTTTTGGCCTATAGGATCGTAGGAGCGGATCGATTCGATATCATCACCCCAAAATTCGATCCTGAACGGTTCGTGAGAAGAGACGGGAAACACATCGATAATGCCCCCTCTTACAGCATATTCCCCTTTGTCTGCCGCATTGACCGAGCGGGCATATCCCATTTCCTTGAGTTTTTCGATTAAAACCGTGTAACCGTAATTTTGTCCTGTTTTTAGATCGAGATAGAGCCGATTAAAATTGCGCGGTAAAATGAGTTTTTGGAGGATGGCCTGAAGATTTGTAATGATGATGTTCGGTTCGAAATCCGACTCAATTTTTTCTAGAACTTTGTAACGATCTCCGACGATGTCCGGACTCGGAGGGATTCCCTCTCCCGGCAGAGTTTCCCAGGCCGGAAAGTCGATGACGGGGCAATCGGTAAAGAAAGGAAAGTCGTGATAGAGACCCCTTTCTTCGTTTTGTGCCGCTGTGAGAATGATGATGTATTTTCCCGTGGCTTTTTGTGCCAATCCGGCGATCAGAGCTTTGGGAGAATTCCACAATTCTTCAATAACGATAGAATTGCCTTCCTGCAGTTCCCGATGCAATTCAGAAAATTTTTCGTTATCCGCACATAATCGTTCAATAAGAGACGTTTCTTTAGAGTTCATGGATGATGCCGGATTCGTTTATGTTATCGGGAATTTCTTTTTAATCTCTGTAAATACCTGTTGTAGATTTGAAGCTGACTTTCCTCCTGCCTGTGCAAAATCCGCTTTACCGCCGCCTGTTCCTTCGATGAGGGGGGCTATATCTTTTACAATATCGACAGCTTTGATCCCTTTTTGCACCCATTTGTCGGACACTTTGACAAGCACGTTGCATTTACCGTCTTCGGATACGTTGGCCAGCACTAAAATGCCCTCTCCCATTTTTTCGATGATGCTATCGGCAAACGATTTGACATCTTTGGAAGGAAGATTGATTTGTGCGCTCAAAAAATTGATTCCGTTTACAGTTTCCGGTTTTTCTAAAATGCTTCCGGTGATAAGATCCCATTCTTTTTTCTTTGCCGTTTTTATTTCCTGTGTGAGCAGTTTATTTTCTTCGAGAATTTTTTCTACCCTTTCCGATAATTGCGGCACAGAGCTTTTTAGTATTTCTGCAAGAGATTCCAAAAGATCTTCATTTTCTCTATAAAGAGCCATCGCTTCCGGGCCTGTAACAGCTTCAATACGTCTGACGCCGGCAGCAATGCCTGTTTCTTTGGCAATGCGAAACGGACCTATTTTCCCTGTTGCGGATGTATGAGTACCGCCGCATAATTCTTTAGAAAATCCGATGTCGACAACACGGACATTTGCATCGTATTTATCGCCGAAAAATTGTTTGATGTCCTCTCTGTTTCTTACCTCTTCGTAAGGAAGTTCATAAGAAACAACCGTCAGATTGTTTTGGATTTTTTCATTTACAAGATCTTCAATTTTTCTGATTTCTTCCGGAGACAGTGGTTTATGGTGACTGAAATCGAAACGAAGACGGACAGAGTCTACGACAGATCCGGCTTGTTTAATATGTTCTCCCAGTACCATTGCAAGAGCTTTATGAAGGATATGAGTCGCGGTATGGTTATTTGCAATTTGCTGTCTGCGTTCGGCATCGATGGAGGCGATCACAGATTTTCCTACGCTGATTTTCCCTTTCTCTGCTTTTCCGACATGACCGACCAGTCCTTTAAAAAGGATTTTGGAATCATTTACACGAAAGCGAATCTCTTCGGAAGTAAGAAGACCTTTATCGCCGACCTGCCCTCCCATTTCACCGTAGAAAGGCGTTTTATCCAAAATAATAATCCCTTCTTCCCCCTCTTCAAGAGAATCGACAAAGGCACCGTCGGATACAATTGCTTTGACAATCGCTTCGTTACCCGCCTGATCGTATCCTGTAAATAAGGTAGGACCGTTTGTTTCGAGATAGCCTGTAAAAATATTGTCGCCCATCTCCTGTTTTACCGTTTTATGAGCCAGACGTGAACGTTCTTTTGCCTCGGCTTCCAATACCAGATAACGCTCTTGGTCTATGGAGAGATCTGCATCTTTTGCCAAAAGTTGAATTTCATCAAAAGGCATTCCATACGTATCTTTTAGCTTAAATGCTTCATCGCCGGTAATCATTTTACCGCAATCTTTTGCTTTTTCAATAATCCGATTTAAAAGATTTCCTCCCCGATTAAGTGTGCGTATAAAAGATTCTTCTTCAATCGTGAGAATTTCAGCGATGCAATCTTTTGAGGTAATCAATTCGGGATAATCCTCACCCATTAATTCCACAAGTGTCGGTAATACCAAAGCTAAAAACGGTTTATCAATTCCCAGAAGTCTTCCGTAACGTACCGCTCTGCGCAATACTTTTCGCAACACATAACCCCTATCGACATTGCTCGGACGCACTCCGTCGGCAATCGCAAAAGCCAATGAACGCAAATGGTCGGCAATAACACGAAAAGCCGAAAGGGTATCTTTGTCATGAAGATCGTAAGTGACTCCGGAAATCTCTTCTACCTTTGCAATCAATCCTCTTAACACATCCGTTTCAAATACACTGTCGGCATTGATAATCAAACAGACGATCCGTTCAATTCCGGCTCCGGTATCCACAGAAGGTTTAGGCAACGGCTCCAGTATCCCGTTTTCTGTTCTGTTGTATTGCATGAAGACGAGATTCCAAAATTCAATAAAACGATTTCCCTCCGGGTCTTCCGCCGGATTTTGTCCGGATCCGTAAGTAGGTCCTCTATCGTAATATAATTCCGAACACGGACCGCACGGACCGGTTTCTCCCATAGCCCAAAAATTGTCTTTTTCGTCCATTCGTGT
>Ga0206889_1017_pt1 | contig 36382 bp, 32 predicted proteins | sample Alteio_BWOrgHeat_57_FD_153245 | JGI IMG/M metagenome (GOLD analysis project Ga0206889, IMG submission 153245) | Enriched cells from forest soil in Barre Woods Harvard Forest LTER site, Petersham, Massachusetts, United States - Alteio_BWOrgHeat_Nextera5 ... | reverse complement strand
CTACTGTACTGCCACCTTTTATATCGGATGCACTTACAATACGCTTACCCAATGTTTGCGCTGTCATTGTTTTCTCGCCTTTGTTAGTGATCACTTTGGTATCGCCTGTCAAAGATATTTCGTCATAGCCATCCAGACTATGAATGATCGTAAATGCTTTACCTGTTTGTTGCAAGAGATAATTATATATCCTCGCCATTTCCAAATTATAAACGCCTACCAATTGATATTTTGGTGAAGCAGGATTAACCATTGGTCCGAGCATATTGAAAAAGGTACGCAGACTCAAATTCTTTCTGATCGGCCCTACAATTTTTAACGCCGGATGAAACAACGGCGCGTGTAAGAAACAGATATTCGCCATCTCCACTTCTTTTTTCAACGCATCCGTATTATTCTTGAACTTATATCCTAACTGTTCCATTACATTCGATGCACCGCTGATCGAAGAAGCGCCATAGTTACCATGTTTCGCTACTTTATTACCTGTTCCTGCAACGATAAAACAACTTAGGGTTGAAATATTGAAGGTGTCTTTTCCATCACCGCCCGTACCAACAATATCAATCGTATCATAGCCAGCAAGGTCAACCGGTACCCATAATTCCTGCAGCGCATCTGTAAACCCCTGTAATTCTTCAATGGTTATACTGCGCATAAGATAGACTGTTATGAAAGCCGTCATCTCACTTTCATTATACAAGCCTTTGGATATATCTACCAATACCTGCTTAGCCTGTTCACGTGAAAGGCTTTTGAACTCAAATAAATATTGTAATATTTTTTTCATTGTTATTGTTTGATCCAATTTCTCATCATTTGTTCACCCAATGGTGTTAATACACTTTCCGGATGGAACTGAACTCCCTGCACATCATATTTTTTATGTTGTAATCCCATTATAAATCCATTGTCATCCGTTGCGGTGATCTCTAATTCTGCAGGGAAACCTTCATTCGCAACGATCCAACTATGGTAACGGCCCACTTCAATAGTATCACCAAGATCAGCGAAGATTGGAGATTTTATATTCGTGATCTTTATCGCCGTTGCAATACCATGATACACTTTGCTAAGATTGGTAAGTTTTCCGCCAAAAGCCTCGCCAATTGCCTGGTGCCCCAAACATACACCCAGTATGGATTTACTGGAAGCATATTCTTTTATTAATGGCAATAATAAACCTGCTTCTTCCGGAACTCCCGGTCCTGGTGAAAGGATGATCTTATCATATGCCTTCACTTTTTCCAGTGGCAATTGGTCATTGCGGTATACATCTACTTTCTGGTGTAATATCTTTTCTACCAAATGCACGAGATTGTATGTAAATGAATCGTAATTATCAAAAACTAGAACTTTCATATCACTTAAATAGTTTGTGCCAGTTCAATGGCTTGTTTTAACGCGTTCAATTTATTGTTCACTTCCTGCAATTCACTTTCGGGTTTACTGGCGGCAACAATACCCGCTCCCGCCTGGGAAATAAGCGTATTGTTCCTGCTTAAAAAAGTACGGATCATAATGGCATGGTTGCAACTTCCATCGAATCCAATAAAGCCGATCGCACCACCATAATAACTACGCGAAGTGTTTTCATACTCATCGATCAGTTGCATCGCTTTAAATTTTGGTGCACCACTTAATGTGCCTGCCGGAAAACTTACCGCCAGCATTTGAAAAGGATTAGATCCCGGTGCAACCGTTCCTGTCACTTCACTTACCATATGTATCACATGTGAGAAATAATTGATCTTCTTATATTGCGTTACATGAACATCCGTACACATTCTGCTAAGATCATTACGGGCAAGATCCACCAACATCACGTGCTCCGCATTTTCTTTTGGATCTTTCTTTAATTCTTCTGCCAATGCTTTGTCTTTTTCATCGTCACCTGTACGTTTGAATGTTCCGGCGATCGGATGCACGACAGCTTTTCCATTGCTTACGATCAACTGACTTTCGGGAGAAGAACCCATTAATTTATAATCACCATAATCAAAATAAAATAAATACGGACTGGGATTGATGCTGCGCAGAGCCCTGTAAACATTGAATTCATCTCCGGTGAACGAACGTTCAAAACGTCTGCTCAAAACGATCTGGAACACATCGCCACGGTGACAACTGGCAATGCCTTTCTTCACCATCTCCACATATTCTTCATTGGTTAAGTTGGATGTCTCTTCGGTTTTACTTTGAAAAGGAAACGTAGGGACATCTTTACTTTTGATCAGGCTTTCCAATAATACCAGTTCGCTTTCGATTCCTTGAACATGATTCTCACAAATGAACAATTCGTCTTTAAAATGATTGATAGCGATCACATATTGATATAAGCGGTAACGCAAACCACCCACACCTTCCAGGGGATTTTTATTACTTAATTTGATCGTATCAAAATATTGAACACCGTCATAATTAGTATAACCGTATAAGCCCTGTGCAAATTTCGCTTCCTTTGTTTCAGCAGTTTTGATCTCAAAACGTTGCATAAAATCCCATAACATTTTAGGGACATCCAATGGATTAGTGATCGCTAATTTTTCCGGCTGTTGAGCGGGTAACTTATATTCTATCAGTTCTTTGGTTTGCACTTCAATTCCCGCGATCGCGTTCACGCCGATAAAAGAATAACTATTCTCATTGGCATGAAAATCGGTACTCTCCAAAAGAATCGTATCCCTGAAGCGATCGCGTAAACGCAGGTAAATACCTACCGGTGTGTACACATCCGCCAGCATTTTCTTTACGGTCGTTTGAATTTCAATTTTGCTCATATTGTCTGAACTGGGATTTAGAATGATTATTGGATTTTTGGGATTAAATGCAGTTGTATTATGATTCAAGAGCATTTATATCTTTTTTACTCCATTTTAATAATTAATAGTTTATTCCTGTTTGTTGTTTGAACTGTTTACCATCCCACTAATCCTAAACATCCACCCAAATCCCAGTTCAGACAATTAAAAAGCCCCGGCACAATTGTGTCGGGGCTTCAAGTATATTAATACATATGCATAACAAAGCGACACAATCGTTAGATCGAGTGCCACCACCAGCCTTTGTTATTTGTATGATTTTGTTTCATTGTTAATGCAAATATGAGCAGGATATTTTAATTGCACAAATTTTTTTACGCAAACTTCTTGGCATCTTCCAGGAACTTAGCTAGGCCGATATCAGTTAAAGGATGTTTTAATAAGCCGAGAATAGCGTCCAACGGGCAGGTACAAACATCCGCACCCGCTTCCGCACATTGTATAATGTGGTTTGGATTACGGATAGAAGCCGCTAATATCTCTGTTGTAAAGCCCTGAATGTCATATATAGCCCTGATCTGGTGGATCAATTGAATACCTTCCCAACCACTATCGTCAATACGGCCGATGAAGGGAGAAACGTATTTAGCACCTGCTTTTGCAGCAAGTATCGCTTGTCCTGCCGAGAATACCAATGTACAGTTTGTTGCAATACCATTATCGGTGAACCATTTGATCGCCTTCACCCCTTCTTTGATCATCGGTACTTTCACAATGATATTCTTATGCAGCGCTGCTAATACTTTTCCTTCTGCCACGATGCCATCAAAATCGGTAGAAACCACTTCGGCACTAATATCACCATTTACCATTTCGCAAATCGTTACATAATGCTTTGTAACCGCATCATGTCCTTTAATGCCTTCTTTTGCCATTAAAGATGGATTGGTTGTAACGCCGTCGAGAATACCTAAATCATTTGCTTCTTTGATCTGAGCCAGGTTCGCTGTGTCTATAAAGAATTTCATATTGCTGTTTTTAATTGTTGTTTTACGAGTGGCCCAAAATTAGTTAATTATTGGAAACACCCGAATGTATAATATAGAACAATTGAAATGCCAAAGAGTTTATTATCGGGAGGTAGGGGCATAAAAAATGGCAAGTTACTTACATCGCACCGCTCAACCATCTACCCTTGCTACCTTCCGGTCCTGGGGGAGTTCAACAGGAGCTGGTCGTATAAGACTTGCCGGGGCAAAGATAACTGACAATTGGTAATTAAAAATTAATAATTAAAAACTGGAACCAGGTCTATCGTTCCTGGTGTTGATCACAGAAACCCCAATGAGACGATCATTACGGTCGTTGAACGACCGGTAATAGACCAATACCGTATAACTATTCTCGGTCTCAAAATGATTGCCATCCAGTTCCGTACGTTTTGTGGGGTCTTTTCTATCTACTAATAAATACCCATAATTGTAAAATCCTTGTTTCAGGAATTGATTGATCTCGTACACCCCTTTCTGTGGATTGAAGTTCAATTTAGTTGCGTCAGACAATACATAGTCTGTTAACCGGCCTATCAAATAAATATCTTTTCCATCGTAAGGTATTTGCCCGGGTGGTATAAAACTAAAATGAACAGAAGCATAATCTGCCTGGTATGACGGATCAAAATTATCAAAGTTTTGAAGTGTGTATTCACCATTCAGATCGTTGTAATATTGATATCGCTGGGCAGATCTGTCCATATCCGGTCTCACAACTACATCTGTTCTGTCTTTTCCTAAATTCAAACTTTGTTCCCGGTCACTTTGGAGGCGAAGACTTCTAAGGTCTAACCATCTCCATTCCTTCCCCCCGGGAAAAACAAAATCACCTTCGTTATCATAATTCAATGCATTGCCCCGAATAAAAGTTGGTTGTATATTTCCGATGGCATTGTCCCAACGGTTATTTTGCAATACCATTACTTTTATCTGCTGGCCGGCATCAAACATATCCAGTCCGTCTATATTTACATCAAAACGAATGCGCTGGTGTGTTTTAGCATAATCCAAAGCAAATGGCGGGATAACCTGTGCCGCGATGGAAGATTTATTTTCTACTACCAGCATTCTCCTGGTAAATACCACTTGTGAAGTATCTCCATCTAAAAACACTTTCAGTATATAGTTACCGGAAAGTTGCGGCAATGATGCCGGATCGGGTAAGGTAATGTCGTAATGCGTATAATGTGTATAGGCAATGGAGGAATATTTGTAAGATGTTATCTGTTGTTGTGTAAATCCTTTGATATAGTCAAATACATTCAGTTGTGCAGGTTGCCAGTTATAATCACACAGTTCGTATGTATAATAATATGTTTTTACATCAGCATCCATATCATCAAAACTCAGACTTAACTGATCGCCGCTATTCAACCGATAGACCGGTAATGACAAAGGATTATTCGCCGCGATGAACCGCACCGAATGTATATTGCTTTTATATACCTGGTCAATGATGCCTTGTGCAAAAAGACCGAATGACACGAAAAGAAAGGAGCTGGTTAAGGCAAGCCGTATAAACAATAATGGTAAACGCTTCATCCGATTGCAATAAAAGGTTTAGTTTTGAAATCGTATACAAAGTAATCATTTCCACCTGAATAATTAATACCGGTGAATATATCCGCTTTTATTGCCAAACGTATTGCGTTTAACCGGCAACGGTCTTTTTCCCGTTTTATCATCCGGCTGGCTGTTGCCGCTACGAGTATCAGTGTTGCCATAATGGTGATCGCTTTAAGCTTTTCAAGCGGTTTTCAGCAAGTGATCAGTAATAAGGTATTTAGTTTCCGGGGACATATTCACGTTCAACAGAATTTAGATAACCGTGGAAATACCGCAGAAGAATATCCTATCACGAAGAATGATTCCATCCAACGTTTCATCGCAGCCCAACCCCAGGTAAAAACAGTAGAGGCTTATGCCACCAAAGCCGCCATTATCAAATACCAGCTCGATATAGAAAGCGTGATCTTAAAAGGAGTTGAACGCGACTTCGACTTTTCAAGATTGCAATCTTTTTTGCAGGAAGGTAAATGGCCGGCATTTAAAGACAGTGGCTACAGTAAGGATCTTTGTATCTCTGTTTATGCTGCTAACCAGCTGAACCTGGATGTGAATGATAGTGCCGACGTTATTTTTTTAAGGCAGGACGGATCAAAATCTGCACGAAGATTAAGGATCTGCGGTATCTATAAAACCTCGATCGATGAATACGACAAGACCTTTGCGATCTGCGATATCAATTTAATACGAAGGATGAACAACTGGGATTCCACACAGATAGCCGCCTATGAGATATTCCTGAAAGATTACACCCAAACAGATTCTGTTAATAATTATTTATATGATCAGCTGCCGAACGGATGGTATAGCTTAAGTTATAAAGAAATGACACCGAATATTTTTGATTGGCTCAACTTCCTGGATACGATCAAATACATATTGATAGGCATATTGATTTTTGTTGCCATCATCAACCTGGTGACCTGTTTGATCATTCTTATTTTGGAACGGGTAAAAATGACGGGGCTATTAAAAGCAGTAGGTGCAACCAACGGACAATTACAAAAAATATTCTTATACAATACCATGATCATTGCCTTTGCAGGAATAATCGGCGGCACCATCTTAGGTGTATTCATTTGCTGGCTGCAGGAAAGAACAGGTTTTATTAAACTGGATGAAGAAGCTTATTCCATGAGTGTGGCACATGCCAATATTGTATGGTCGCAGATCGCTCTCGTTGATCTTGCTACACTGGTGATCTGTTTTGCAACATTGATCATCCCTACTTTGTTGGTGAGAAATATTAAGCCGGTAAAGGCAATACAGTTTAGGTAACCGTGAAAGATCAGACGTGAAACGTGAAAATAACCAATCACATCAAACGCTCTTTTTGACGTTTCTCGTCTCACGATCTAAATATGCGATAGTATTATTCCCGCCGCCACTGCAGCATTCAATGATTCGGCATTCCCTTTTTTAGCGATGGTTATTTTTTCACCGGCAAGTTCCAGTAAAGACGGGCTGATACCTTTCGATTCATTGCCAATAATAATAATGCCTTCTTTTATTCCTTTAATTGAAGCAATATCTTTACCATTCAATGCGGCCGCATACGCTTTTATTGTTTTGTGTTGCTGAAGTATTTCATGCAGATCTGCATAGTGGCTATTAACTCTGCCTAAACTACCCATTGTACTTTGTACCACTTTTGGATTATAAATATCTGCAGTTCCTTCCGAGCATATGATTGTTGAAATACCAAACCAGTCTGCAATGCGGATAATAGTACCCAAATTACCCGGATCCTGTATCATATCTAGCATTAAACTGACCTTTCCTTTTATATCAATCGGTACTTTGATCCCTTTATAAAATACAGCCAGCACCTGGTTGGGAGTACTAAGTGCCGATATCTTTTCCAACTCCATTTCAGTGACGGTTTCAAAAGCTCCCGAATAGGATCTACGGATCGTCATTTCATTATCCTGCAGCCAATCATTTACCGCAAACAGCTCTTTACAGACAAAGCTCCCGGATTCTAACAACTCTAATACCACCTTGCCCCCTTCTGCTATAAAAAGCCCTTCTTCATCCCTGAATTTTTTATGGTGCAAACTTTGGATATATTTGGCGTGGGTTTTGCTCAACATCTTGATGCTTATGCGTTTTAATTTCAAAGGTAATTTAGGATTTTATGAATGGTTGAAAAATTTATTCTTCTTTTCGGTCATCTTATCGTCCTGCACGATAGTTAAACATTACCAGAAACAAAAGCCTGTTTTGATCAACAGTACCGTTACACTCAAAGGCGGTGATTTCACAAATGATGAAAAGATCGCCATAAAGCAACGGTTGATTGGACAACTGGATGATAGTTCCAGAACAACGGTTAAGGATGTCCTCTTTTTGGTGCATATTATTGATCACCCTCCTGCTTATGATAGTGGCTACTCTGCAGTTTCAGCAAACAATATGAAAGGCTCGATGCTGCACCTGGGCTATTACAATTCAAAAGCATCGTTTAAAGCAGATACCTCAAAAGGATGGTTAAGCATAAATTTTTTACACCTGCACATTGGTAAACAGGTACGCGTTTACACTCACTATACCGTTGAAGCGGGTCCACCTACTTTAATCGATACCGTAGCATACAACTTAGAAAGACCCGAATTACAGGCGCTTGCCTTACAATATAAAGACGAATCTTTTTTAGTGGTGGGGAAACCCATCAGTAAAACTGCCGTATCCAACGAGATGAGCCGGATGGTGGAATTATACAGAAGAAATGGTTATTATAAATTCACCTCCGACGATCTTAAACTACTGGGAGATACGAGCATCGCAATACTGACCAACGCTTCAGATGATCCGTTTGAAAACTTAAAACTCTTAGCCGAAGCCAATCAAAAAAGAAATAAGCCTACGATCAAACTGGAGATGACCCTCAATCCGGAAGCAGATAGCAGCCACTTAAAAAAGTTTTATATCAACGATGTATTTGTATATCCCGACCTGAGAGCGAAAGATGTACTGACCGATTCGACATTTACTCCAAAAGACAGTAATGGATATAGTTTCCGCTATCACAGCAAAGTATTTAAAAATAGTTTCCTGCTTAGAAATATCTTCCTTAAGAAAGGAGATGTTTATAATATTGATAATTATACAAAAACATTGAACAGCCTTTCCAAAGTAGGCGTTTGGCAGAGCGTAAATATTGATATCCAGGAACCAAAAGACAGTGTTGGTAGAGTAAATATGATCATCCAGCTACTACCATTAAAGAAAAATGCTTTTGAAACAAGTTTGGAAGCCAGCTACTCTACCAACAGTGCTACCAATGTGGCCAGCTTAGCCACAACAGGTAACTTGTTAGGTATCGATGGTACCATCTCATTGGAAAAAAGAAATATCGGAAAAGAGGCGATCAGGATGACCAATACGCTTCATGGTGGTGTGGAGTTAAATCTAAACCAGATCAGTCCGAGCACTGATATTGTTAACTCCAACGAGTTCGGGTTTACCAATACGATCTCTATACCACGAATTGTTTTTCCAAGAAAGGTCTTTAAGAATCTTGATTCATTAGTAAGAAAAGCGAACCTTGATACAAAACAATCTTTCGTTAATACCGACCTCTCTTACGTGGACAGGATCAATTTGTTTGATCAGCAAACACTCACTTTTGCTTTAGGATGGCAATGGTCTACCAGTACCACTAACCGATCCAGAAATTATATTATTAAACCACTAAACGTTGAGTTCTCTTATTTATATAATCAGTCTGCTACATTCGTTGATACGCTGAACAAGAATCCTTATTTAAAATATTCATTTAATACTGCGTTGGTACTGGGCAGTAATTTTGGATACACTTCTGCCTGGACAAATCCTGTACACGTAAACAGGCAACGAAATTTTAAATTGAATGTGGAAGAATCCGGTTACCCGGTATTGATTCCGCTGGGTCCAATGGGTGTTTTGAAGAATTATATACGGCAATATTTAAAAACAGATGTTGATTACACGTATAATGTAAGCTATCCAAAGTCATCCGTGGTCTTTCATTTATTTGGAGGAATTGGTGTTCCTTTAAGTAAAAATGATATCTCACTACCCTTCTTTAAACAATATTACAGCGGTGGTTCTAATAGTATGAGAGGTTGGCCAATACGTGGTATTGGCGTTGGAGGCCAGCCAATGATCCCATTTGACAGTGCAACATTCAATGACCGTACAGGCGATATAAAACTGGAAGGGAATTTTGAATACCGGTATAATATCCTGCAAATAATACCTAACTCATTAACATTAAAAGGAGCTTTGTTCATTGATGCCGGGAACATATGGGATTTTAAAATACCGGATCCATCCAGACCTTCAGATACCGCAAATCTTGGCCATTTTGAAATTGGAAATATATACAAACAACTAGGTGTTGATATTGGTACGGGATTCCGGTTTGATTTTAATTATTTCCTGATCCGGTTTGATATGGGCTTCCGTGTTAAACGCCCCGATATCAGTGATAATGCCGGTTGGCAGTTACCGGATATCAGCTTTAATAATCTTTTTAAAAGAGGTGAAAATGTGCCGGATCCGAATAATCCCGGCAGCACTATTAATGATGATCGTTACCGGCGCTGGCGTTATGAGAACTTCAATTTCAGTATAGGAATTGGTATGCCTTTCTAATTAGCTTTTGGCTGAAGACTTTCTGCAAATTGCTCGATCGTTTCGGCATTCTCTACCAAAAATTCACCGATCCTTGTTCTGCGTAATTTACTGAGATAAGCTCCGCATCCTAACAACCTGCCATAATCATTGGCCAAACTGCGTATATACGTTCCCGTTGAGCATACGATCCTGAACGACACTACCGGAAGATCAATATTGGTTATCTCAAAAAGACCGATCGTTACCTTCCTGGCCTTTAATTCTATCTCCTCGCCTCTTCTCGCCAGTTTATACAATGGTTCGCCGGCTATCTTAAGGGCCGAATACATCGGTGGTAATTGTTCTATATCACCAATGAATGGCGCAACAGCAGCATAGATCATTTCGTTTGTAACAAAAGAAGGATCTTTAAATTGTTCGGGCTGACTTTCCAGGTCATAAGTAGCGGTAACCGCCCCCAATGTAATATCACCGGTATATTCTTTCTCATCGGCCATATATTCATTGATCTTCTTAGTGAACTTCCCGCTGCAAATGATCAAAAGCCCTGTGGCTAAAGGATCCAGCGTTCCCGCATGACCTATCTTGCGGATCTTTAACAAGCTGCGAACCTTGCTTACCATATCAAAAGATGTCCAATGAAGCGGTTTATCGATTAGTATTAGTTTTCCTTCTGCATATTGTTCCTGCATTACCGGATCGATCACGAATTTGGGTGTAGTATGATCCGGAGGATTATTTAATCCGCCCAATTCCCTGTTCTTTGAACGATATGTTTCTCTTCTTGCCAAAATAAAATGATATTAAAAATGATCAGATCGCTTGCCTTGATTTTAACTCAAGGTATTTATTAACGGTATTGACCGTTAGATTTTCCGGCGAAGTTAAGATAGAAAGGATACCGTATTTCAATAACTCTTTTACTATTAGTCTTTTTTCAAATGCAAACTTTTCCGCGATCGTTTTGGTATATACTTCATCAAGGTTACCAGCATGAATAGACGAAAGCTGCTGGAGTTCTGTATTTTCAAAAAATATCACCAGCAACAAATGATGCCGGGCAATAGAACGTAAGTACGGCAATTGTCTTTTTAATCCTGACAATGATTCAAAATTGGTGAACAGGATCAATAAGCTTCGTTGCTTGATCCTGCTGCGGACCTGCATGTACAACATCTCGTAATCACTTTCCAGGAAAGCAGTTTGCTGGTTGTATAATAACTGAATGATATTTTCGCGCTGGATCGGTTTTCTATCTGCCGGCAATATTGTTCCCAATTTATTGGCGAATGTGATCAGTCCTACTTTATCCTGTTTTTGCAAACAAACATTGCTCAACACCAACGTGCTGTTGATCGCATAATCCAGTAAACTTAAATGATTGAAAGGCATCCGCATCAGGCGTCCTTTATCGATCACGCAATATACCTGCTGGCTTTTTTCATCTGTATAGTTATTGATCATCAGGTCTTCTCTGCGGGCCGTGGCTTTCCAGTTGATATTGCGGATATCATCTCCCCGAACGTATTCTTTTATCTGCTCAAACTCCATGCTGTGACCGATCTTGCGCATACGCTTATTGCCATGTTCCGACTGAATGGTAGTATGTGATATCAATTCATAATTCCGCAATTGCAGGAAGGACGGATATACAGGTATCATCACTGCCGCTTCGATAGAATGTCTTTTTTGAAGTAACCCCAGTAAAGAACTTACATATAATAACAGGTTACCAAAATGATATTCGCCTCTTTCTACCGGGCGAAGAGTATATTCTATTTCGGCAGTTTGTCCTGCTTTAAAATGTTTTAAAAATGACAGGTCCCTTTCCTGGAATTGAACAGGCAATTCATCAATGATGATCATGGTAGTATCAAATCGAAAGGTATTTGTAATACGTAATTGCACTTTATTATTATCACCATTACTCAGGCGATCCGCCATGATCCTTACAGCGTCCGGCTTTCTACTGGTAAAGAACAGCATAATATAATCGATCGACGATAAAGCCAGCAATACCGAAAGCGCACCTTTTGCAAATGGCAAAAAAGGAATATAAAAGAAGGCGATAAGGAATAATAAGATACAGGCTCCCGATGCGATATAAAATCGCTGTGGTAAAAAAAGGTTGCCGATATATTTTTTCCAGAACTTCATTATCGAGGCACTTCAATTGACTTTAATAAGTTTCCGATAAGATCATCAGTAGTGATACCTTCCATTTCTTTTTCAGGAGTAAGGATGATGCGGTGCCTTAAAACAGAAGGCGCTACTTCCAAAATATCTTCCGGCGTAACAAAATCTCTTCCTTTGATGGCCGCATTTGCTTTGGATGCTCTTAATATTGCCAGCGAAGCTCGCGGAGAAGCGCCCAGGTACAATGCAGGATTATTGCGGGTCTCATTCACGATCCGTGCAATAAATTCAAGCAAACGCACTTCAACCACTATCGATTGAATCAAACTGCGGTAATGTTGAATATCGATGGGTGATAATACTTTCTTTACTTCGTTAAGCAGTTGTAGTTGGGTTTGCCCCTGTTGTGCAGTCAATATGCCTATCTCTTCCTGCAGTGAAGGATATTTTACATCGATCTTAAAAATAAAACGATCCAGTTGTGCCTCCGGTAAACGATAGGTGCCCTCCTGCTCTACAGGATTTTGAGTAGCGAGAATGATAAAAGGTACAGGCATTATATAAGTAGCACCATCCACCGTTATTTGTCTTTCTTCCATTACTTCAAACAAGGCAGCCTGTGTTTTTGCCGGAGCCCTGTTGATCTCATCGATCAATATAATGTTACCGAATACCGGCCCTCTCCGAAAGGTGAACACTGCTTCTTTCGCGTTAAAAACAGAAGTTCCGATCACATCACTCGGCATCAGATCCGGCGTAAATTGTATACGCGAAAAATCAGCATCAATTATTTTTGCCAATAATTTTGCGGTCAGTGTTTTGGCAACGCCGGGAACTCCTTCAATAAGGATATGTCCATCACTGAACAAACCGATCAATAATAAGCGGGTCATCATATGCTGACCAACAATTACCTTTCCGATCTCGTGTTGAATTTCATGAACTGCCTGTTGCAATCCTGAAAGATCGGTACGCTGTTGAAAAATGTTTTCTTCCATTAGTTTCGGTTTTTATAAAAGTTTTCGATCTGTTTATTGAGTGATAATAATTGTTGATCACTGACTACTCCTTGTTGCTGAATATCTGTGATCGTTTTAAACAAAGCAGCGGTTGTTTCTTTTGGCACCCCGCTTTTCCGGCTAAGTGTATCAATGAATTCTTCATTGAGGTGATTGGTATTTAAAAAGAACTGGTTACGGATGTACTCAAAGAAATAAGTGATCATCTTTTCACCGATATTTTTATTGTCTTTTTTCTGCAGGTACAAACGACTAACCGTTTCCGTGTATGCTACCGTGGTATTCTTCATGGGTGACAATACGGGTACGATCCGTTGTTTTCTTTTGCCACCAAATATAATGTACAACAACAACAGAATCAACGATAACCAAAAAGCCCATTTCATGGCGAGATATTGAAACAAAACTCTTAGTCCGCTTCCTGAAGAAGGCGGCGAATTGTGTTTGTAATAATAATCATCCCAATAAAGATGCTGTGGGGTAGCCGGCATCAACGCCAGTAAATTCTGCAGGTATTTATAATTACTATGCTGCAATAAAAAATAATTACTGAAAGCACCGGGTGCACAATGAAGGAATATCTTTCCTTTTCCATAAAAGATAACAATAAAATCGGGGTGCCCTTCCTCATTTAATCCAAGCACCCGGGTTGTTGCCGGATCATATTTTGTAAACGAATTTAGAAAAGGCAAAAAGAAATAGCCGTAACCCGACCGGTCTTTCACCAAAGGAGAACTTAACGACAGGTAAGTGTTTTTCAGGGAGCTCCAATCGTCATTATATTCATCGATCCCGTTCAGGCTAACGCCAAGTGTATCCAATAATTCCGACGAAATATTTTCTGCAGAAATAAAATAAGTATTACCTGCATTCGCATAATTCAATATTGATCCCGCCTCATCTTTGGAAGCAAATACATTCCTGGCAATACATATACAGAAGAACCCGGTATCATCATAGCTGAAATCAGCAACCTCCTTTTCCGTTTCCAGTTCCTGTATTTGGTTCTGCGGATAGGTTTGTTGTATCAGGTTATATGCAACCTTGGTCCCAAATGGAATAATATCATCTTTAGAAAATGTTTGACGCAAAGAAGGCAAGCTCGTTTTATCACTGCCGCAGGATACCAGCATGCCTGCTATGCAAACTATCCCCAACAAATATGTGCTTATCTTTTTCAATATTATAATTGCGCTGTAAAGTTTTTAAAATCGTTATGAATGGAAGTAAAAGATATTTCGTTTATTTCAAAGCCGCCATACCAAACACACTCATATTGAAACGTGATCAATGCGAATAGTCTCTTCAATTCGCCATTCTTTAACTCAAGCTGGTATTGATAGTTTGTTTTATCGGGCGCTAACTGGATCAGCTTATCATCCGATAACCGGCGCAATGTCAGCAGGTACAGATAACGTACTGCCAAACGGAAATCCTTTGCCGCGATCGCCTTTTCAATGAACAGGTTATAATCCGAAACGTTGTGCGGTACCTCTTCTTCATCATCATTGGTATTGACTTTAATAGAAGCGGATCGTTTTTGAAAGATACCTTCTGTTAAAAAAAGTTTGTATAAAATGAACAGCACAAAGCAAGCAGCCAATGTCCAAAAGACATCCCTCGTTATTACTGAATCAAAGAATTTTTCGATCCAGCTGGGATCATGCGAAGATGGTTGTTCCTCTTTCATCTTTTCCTTTTGTGCTACGCGCAAAAGGCTATCAAGGTTTTGTAAATAATTGAAATCTTTTGAATCTTTTAATGCCTTTACCGAATCATGGGAGATGACTACCGGGTTGAATTGAAGCACATTATCCCCCATGGCGAATTGTGTGGTATCGCCCGAGGCATCTGTTTCAGGAGGATTCCCTTCCGATGCCGGAGATTGCGCCCATGTACACACCGCGATAAAGATCAATAATATAGTAGTGGCTGTTTTTTTCATTCAGTATCGGGTGATGAATGAACAAGATTGCCGGATCGCAATAAGAGTTCTTTTTTATATAAACGGATAGGATATATAACAAAATACCAAACGATGAAAGACAAAGAAGAAATTAGAATCAATACACTACACCAAACCGGCAATCCCCCATGATGTTTGGTATTATAAGTATTGCTCATTAAATGAGTAACATACGTTTCCAAAAAAGCGGCAATGATAAAAAGCGGCACCAATACGATCATGATCTTCAGGGCATCACTTACTCCTTTTTGAAAAGAGATCTTCCGGGAAAATGTTTTAGGAAATAAAATACTATTGGCGATCACAAAGCCGGCAGTGGCGGCAATAATAAAAGACAATATCTCGATAGTTCCATGTATCCAGATAACCATAACAGATTGCATACCTAATCCGTGCAAATAGAACATGTACTGGAACGTACCCAGCATAAGCGCATTATCCCATATTGATTTAAGGGTGAATATCCCCAGGGTTAACCCGCCAGACACCATCAGCACCGCTACAAATATGTTATTCATCGCGATCTGCACGAACATCGTGAATGGATTATCATCTCTGTATATCCCAAACGGGTCTCCTTTTGCAATATTATCTTCTGTCTGATCAACATAATTATCACCTAAAACTCCCCTGATAAAAGAGGGGTCTTTTATGGAACTGAAGATGCCGATCAAAACAACAGTAGTAAACAACAGGAAGGTGAACAGTAATATCTTGTGGTATTTCTTAAACAATAAAGGCAACTCGTATTTCCAGAAAAAAAAGATGCGGGTATATTTTTCTTTACGATTGGTATAAATATTCTGGTAGATACCCGCGGCGATCCCATTGATCCACTTGGTAACTTTACTCCTGGGATAGAATGTTTTTGCATATGCAAGGTCATCTATCAACGTAACAAAACGCTCGGCTGTTTCGTCCGGATTATTTGTTTTAGAATGCTGGTATTCATTCCATTTATCAACATTCTTTTTTATGAACATGCCTTCCCGCATTTGATAAAAATAAAGAATTTAAATAAGCAACGACGCAGACAATAAAATTTGATCCATTTATTATAAAAACCATTGCTTTTTAACTTTTAGGATTTAACTTGTAACATGCCCTTGATCCCCATAACAACCCCTTTTAACGTTGATATAGAATTTGAGGTGGCTGAATTCTATAAACGTCTGTTGGCCTACTTCATAGACTTCTTCCTGATCATTATTTACTTACTAAGCATGCTGTACCTGCTTTTTGGCGGGTTTAAAATTGGCGAAAGCGGTATAGGACTGTTATTGATCGTAGTGATGTTGCCGATGCTTTTTTATACATTGTTCAGTGAACTCTGGTTCAACGGACAAACCCTTGGCAAAAAAATACTGAAGATAAAAGTGGCAAGCCTTGATGGCGGTGAACCCAGCCTGGAACAATACCTGCTGCGGTGGTTCATGCGGTTCTACGAATGGGGATTTCTTATTTTCTTTTTATTCTGGGAGAACCCGGGTGTAGGATTCATTATCATATTCCTCGGCGGCATAACATCTGTCATCATTATATTGGCAACACGAAAGAACCAGCGCCTGGGTGATATTGTAGCCGGTACAGTGGTGATCAATACCCGATCAAAACTAACGGTGAAGGATACCATCTTTATGAATATCGCGGAAGAGAATTATAAAGTAAAGTTCCAGGAAGTGCTTCGCCTAAGCGATCGTGATGTAAACACGATCAAAAGTGTACTCTCCATCGCTCAAAAGACGCACAAGTACGATATGGTGAACAAAGTAGCCACCAAAGTAAAAGAAGTGTTGAATATATCCGATGATATGTACTCGATGGACTTTTTAGAGAAGATCATGGAAGATTATAATTATTTATCTACAAGAGAGTAAAATAATTACTATTTCTTCCTGAAAAATATTCGCACAGGCACGCCCGTTAGTTGAAAATTCTTGCGCAATTGATTCTCCAGGTAATTCTTATACGGTGTTTTCACCTCTTCCGGATAATTACAGAAGAATGCAAACGACGGAACTACCACCGGTAACTGCGTTACATATTTGATGCGTAAAGGGTTTCCACGAACCACCGGAGGATGATATGCTTCAATTGCTTTCAGCATTATATCATTCAATTTAGAAGTAGGAATCTTGGTAGCACGGTGCTCGTACACTTCCAATGCTGTTTCAATTGATTTGAATATCCTTGTCTTTTCTGTTGCAGAGATGAACAAAAAAGGAAGATCAGTAAATGGAGCGAAGCGCTTTTTCAATTCATCTTCCAACTTCTTGGCAGTATTGGTTTCTTTTTCAACCAGATCCCATTTGTTTACCAATACTACAATACCCTTTCCTTTTTTAACGGCCATCGAAAAAATATTGAGATCCTGCGCTGCAATGCCTTTTTCTGCATCCAGCATTACCAAACATACATCTGCTTCGTCAATTGCTTTAATGGCACGTATCACGGAATAGAACTCAAGATCTTCATCTACTTTTTTCTTTCTTCTTATTCCTGCAGTATCTATTAAGATAAATTCTTTTCCAAAAAGATTGTAATGCGTATGGATACTGTCGCGCGTAGTACCGGCGATATCACTTACAATGGTACGCTCCTGTCCTATCAATGCATTTAGTAAAGAAGATTTACCAACATTGGGTTGACCGATGATCGCGAACTTTGGCAATTGTACGGTAGATATTTCTTCTGTTGGTTCGGTTATCAACGCCGTGATATCATCCAACACTTCACCGCTTCCGGTTCCGCTGATAGAAGATAAAAAATACATCTTTTCAAATCCAAAACTATAAAACTCCGACGCTTCTAATAAACGATCGTGATTATCTACTTTGTTCACTACTAAAAAAACAGGTTTGTTTCCTTTACGCAACATATTGGCCATTGCATCATCCAGGTCGGTAATACCGGTTACACAATCCACCATAAATACGATCGCATCCGATTCTTCCAAAGCGATCATTACCTGTTTGCGTATCTCTCTTTCAAAAATATCTTCACTCTTGGGAACGAATCCGCCTGTATCGATGAGATTAAAGGTCTTGCCTACCCATTCGCAAATACCATACTGACGGTCTCTTGTTACACCGCTGATATCATCAACGATCGCTTTGCGTTGTTCCAACAAACGATTAAAGAAAGTGCTTTTTCCTACATTCGGGCGGCCGACTATTGCTACTGTAAAACTCATAATAATTTAAATTGACAGATGACTATTGCCATCTTATTAATATCCGTATTCTTTTAATTGCATTTCATTGTCTCTCCATTTGGGACGGATCTTTACAAACAGGTCCAAAAACACTTTAGATCCCAAAAACGCTTCAATTTCTTTCCTCGATTCGGTGCCCAGCTTTTTGATCATCGAACCACCTTCACCTAAAATAATTCCTTTTTGTGTATCGCGCTGCACGATGATCTCCGCAGCTATTTTTATCAATGTCGTCTTTTCGGTGAATTCCTGCACCAATACCGTTGCGTGATATGGTATCTCATCTCCATATAAATGAAATATCTTCTCGCGTATCAATTCACTCACAAAGAATTTGGTAGGAAGATCACTTAGGTTATCTCCTTCATAAAAAGGCGCGCCTTCCGGCAAATAACCAAGGATCGTTTGTAATAAAGTATCCACACCTTTCTTTTTCAATGCAGAAATGGTGATCACTTCTTTACAATATGGTTGTTGTTTAAAGAATTCTTCTAATTTTTTAAGATCTGCATCAATTACCACATCGGCTTTGTTCAATACGATCAATGCCGGCACTTTCAGCTTCAATGAAGCAAAAATAGCAGCACTTTCTTCCGGTTCTTCGCGGGCATCTACCATCAATAAAGCAACATCCGCATCTTCCAGGCTACTCTTTACGGCCTGCATCATTTTTTCATGCAGCTTGTATCTTGGTTCAATGATACCCGGTGTATCGGAGAATATGATCTGGTATCCTTCTTCTGTTACAATTGCTTTGATACGATGACGGGTTGTTTGTACCTTATGTGATACAATAGCCAGCTTCTCACCCACTAATGCATTGAGCAGCGTGCTTTTACCCGCATTCGGCTTACCAAAAATATTTACAAACCCTGATTTCATGAATTGTTGTCTTTATATGGCTGCAGATACTGAATTGACTACCACAAAGACCAAAAGAGAGAGGAGATAATCAAATTCATTAGCCGCAGCTAAGAATAAAAAAGGCTCATAAGAGCCTCATTTTTAGTTGCGAAGAGAGGGATCGAACCTCTGACCTTCGGGTTATGAGCCCGACGAGCTACCGCTGCTCTACTTCGCGGTGCAAAAGTAAGCACTATCAACTTCGTTACCAAATAATATCGTTCGATAAAAAAGAAAACCTACTTTTGCTCTTCAATTGCTCTTTTAACCGTCTGAATTTCCGGGGTGCTTTTTACCAACGTAAAAGGCTGAGATAATACCCGTTAACCTGCTCAGGATAATGCCTGCGAAGGGAGATACATTTTACATCGGATTCCTCATCCGGATGTTCAGCAAAAATTATTACATCAATGAAGAAAGTATTTTTTGGCGCGCTTTTATGCGTCGGAAATGTTGTGACTTATGCGCAGCAAGAGAAAAAGATCACGGATACGGTGTTTTTGCAACCGGTTGAAGTATCGTCTGTAAAAGCCGGAGCATTGGCTCCTTTTGCTAAAACCAATCTTACCCAAAAAGATATTGAGAAACTAAATATCGGACAGGATATCCCTTTTTTATTAGAACAAACACCTTCTGTTGTGGTTAATTCTGATGCAGGTAACGGTGTCGGGTACACGGGAATTCATATTCGCGGATCAGACGCCACAAGGATCAATGTAACATTAAACGGCATTCCCTATAATGACGCAGAAAGCGAAGGAACCTATTGGGTTGATATTCCTGATATGGCTTCCTCGCTTAGTTCTGTGCAGATCGAACGTGGCGTTGGCACATCATCCAATGGTACCGGCGCATTTGGGGCAACGATCGCATTGACTACCAATGAATACAATAAAGATGCATACGCTGATGTAAACAATAGTTATGGTTCATTCAACACATGGAAGAATACGATTAAAGTAGGAAGCGGTTTGATCGACGGCCACTTTACGATTGATGCAAGATTGAGTCAGCTTAGCAGTGATGGATATATCGACAGAGCTACCAGTAATTTAAAATCCTTTGCTTTCTCCACTGCTTACATTACGAAGAAGTCTTCGCTTCGGTTAAATATCTTTTCAGGAAAAGAAAAAACATACCAGGCATGGTATGGTTTAGCGGAAGATTCATTGGCAACCAACAGAACTTTTAATATCGAAGGAACAGAAAAGCCCGGTACTCCGTATGATAATCAAACGGACAACTACCAGCAGGATCATTACCAATTATTCTTTAATCATACTATCAATCAACAATGGAATTTTAATACAGCCGTATTTATGACCTATGGCAGAGGTTATTACCAGGAATATCATGGCGATTCTGCTTCACAGATACAAGGTGATTATAACGAAACCTTTTATTCATACTACGGGTTACCCAACCCGGTCTATGGAACAGATACCATTACCAACTCTGATTTTATCCGCCAGTTGCACTTAGACAATCATTTTTACGGACAGATCATTTCTTTCAGGTACAAGAAGGTCAATGACGAAGTTACCATTGGTGGTGGCTGGACAAGATACCAAGGCACTCATTTTGGAGATGTGCTTTGGGCAAAGGACGGCGGTGTACCCAATGACGATTACCAATATTACAATCATCCTGTTTTAAAAACAGATGAGAATATTTACACAAAATGGCAACATAATTTATCGAAGAACTGGTTGACGTTTGTTGATGTTGAATACCGCAATGTCTATCATCGCATCAATGGATTTGAAGCGGCTGCTGTAACAGACACAGCCAACAACGTGAACGTAGCACGTACTTTCAACTTCGTGAATCCCAAGATAGGTGTTACCTACACCAAAGATGGATGGCAGGCTTATTTCAGTTATGCATATGGAAGCAAAGAACCGAATTATACTGATTTTGAAACCGATTCCAGTAGTCAGCCTAAAGCAGAAAAATTAAATGATCTTGAATTGGGTGTAGAAAGAAAAAAGAAAACCTATAGCTGGGGAGCGGATATTTATTATATGTTATACAAAGACCAGCTGATCCTTACAGGTCAGTTGAACAGTGTAGGCGGTCCTACCCGGATCAATGTCCCTAATAGTTACAGACTGGGACTGGAACTGCAAGGCGCTGTATCCATTACCAACTGGCTAGGCTTAAGCGGCAATGCAACATTCAGTATGAATAAAATAAAGTCATTTGCCGAGTTCCTAAAATCTTATGATAGCCTGTACAATCCTTTAGGCGTTCAGGAAATAGATCATTCTAATACAGATATCTCTTTTTCTCCGGATGTGATCGCTGGTGGAAGCATTAATATTATTCCTGTTAAGAACGCACAGATAAGTTTTGTCAGCAAATATGTAAGCAGACAGTACCTGGATAACACCTCCAATATAACAAGAAGCCTGGCTCCTTATTTCACAGAAAATGCACGATTAAGCTATGCATTAAAAAATAAATTTTCGAAAGAAACGGATATCATTCTGCAGGTCAACAACCTGTTCAGTGAGCAATACAATTCAAACGGAGCTACCTATCCTGAAATAGATGGCGGGGTTACTAATAATTACAACTATTTCTTTCCGATGGCATTGATCAATTATATGATCGGAGTAAATATTCATTTTTAAAGAAGTGCAACTAAAAAGAGCCTGCAGTTGCAGGCTCTTTAATTATTTAGCATATTTAGATTGCCACTCCAGCATGCCTCCAACCAGGTTCTTCACATTTTCAAACCCAGCTGACTCTAATACCAATGCCGCATCTACGCTGCGTTTGCCACTGCGGCAATAACATATAACTTCTTCATCCTTCCAGTCTTCTATTTCATCTATTTGCAATGCTCTTATTAAACCAACCGGCAATAATGTGCCGCCGATATTGAATTCTGCATTTTCAAAAGGTTCTCTTACATCCAACAAATTCAGTTTTTCACCGGCATCTAAGCGAGCTTTAATTTCTTCTACAGTTACGTTAACCATTGTATAATTATTATTTTAAGATTAATGAATGGAATCCACTCCATCTTTAGAAGTTCTCAACCAAAGATTGATAAATGCACCTGATCGAATGGTAGCAGATGGTCCCGGATCTTGTTTATAGATATAACCATTTGAAGTATCCAACACGTCGGGATCGGGGATCGGTGTAGACATCAATCCCATCGAATCTAATATGGTTTTTGCTTCATCATATGTCAAGCCTAATAAGGCAGGAGCTGCAAAACTACTGTCTTTCCCACCGGCCGCAACAACCAACGTAACACTACTACCCCACTGTATCGGTGTGCCAGCAGAGATTCTTCTTCCCTGATAGAGCTGGTCCAATACAGATCCGCTTGCAAAATCCGGGCGGAAGATGGTACTGCCTAATTGCAAATGTGTTTTCTTTAATATCTCCATTGCAAAATCAAGACTTTTTTCTCTTAGATCCGGCATCTTTACCATCGGTGGTATCAAACAATTTACTGTTAGATAAACCGTACGGTTAACCTTCACTGTTGCACCTGAATCAGGTAATTGTTTAATAACCGTTCCGGCCGCCAATGTATCTGTGTAAACGGAATCCTGTATGGCCACATCAAAACCCTGGCCTTCCAATAATTTAACGGCACTGTCTGTTTGTGTACCGATCACCGCGGGAACAGTAAGATGTTCACCATGCCGCGTGATCTTACTTAATAACTGAAGGAATATAAAGATCATCAGGATCGCTAATATTCCTGCTGCAATAAGATTTTGCCAAAAAGGACGGTCCGTGATGACTTTAAACATAGTTCAAAATTAATGGAAACATTCTTCAATCAATGCACTGTAAAAATCTTTCAATGTCCAGCCCATTGCCTTTACCTGCTGCGGAACAATACTCGCCTCGCTTTGTCCGGGTACGGTATTGATCTCCAGCATATAAGGGTTTTGATCTTTTTCATTAAAGATAAAATCAATACGCACTACCCCGCGGCAATTAAAAATAGCATATATTTTTTTTGCTTCAGTTCTTATCTTTTCTGCGATCAGCTCATCCACTTTTGCCGGCGTAACTTCTTCACTCGCGCCTTCATATTTTGCTTCGTAATCAAAGAATTCTTTTTGGGAAATAACTTCCGTTATCGGCAATGCAATGATGGTTCCTTTTGATTGAAACACACCAATAGTAAATTCTCTTCCGCTGATAAACTCTTCTACCAACACCTGGTCATCTTCTTTAAAAGCCTTATCCAGCGAAGCCTGCAACTCTCCTGCTTCTTTTACTTTGCTGATGCCGATACTACTTCCACCATTATTGGGCTTTACAAACAATGGCAGCTTTAATTCTTTTAATATCTGATCTGGAGAAACTTTTTTATCTTTAAAAAGATGCATTGATCTGGCTACATGAATGCCGGCGAAAGCTGCCACCGCAACCGTATAACGTTTATTGAATGTAAGTGCAGAAGTTGCCGCATCACAAGATGTGTACGGAATATTCAGGCAATCAAAATAACCCTGCAATTTTCCATCTTCGCCGGGTGTACCGTGCAATCCAAACAACACCGCATCAAATAATATTTTGGTTCCGTTAAGGGTTAACGAAAAATCATTCTTATCAATACTATGTTGCTTTCCGTCAGAAGAAAGATAGAACCATCCTTTAGGGTTGATGTCTATTTTATAGCAATCCCATTTTTCTTTATCCAGGTTATTTTCAATAGTGATGGCGCTTTTGTAGGAGATAACGGCTTCGCCGGAATAACCACCTGTGACAAGGGCAATTTTTTTATTCATGGATGTAACCAGACTTGTTTTAGCAAAGAAACGAAAAGATAACTAAGACCATTCAAGGAATTTTTCGGTTTGCGGTTGTATCAATTGAGGCTTTTGAGTATTGAGGTTTTCGCCGTTTAAAACACGCTGGTATCTTTCCAGATATGCGACTGCCATTTTACGCGAATTGAATACGTCCCGGGCATATTCATGGCAATGCTGGCGGCTATACCCATCTGCATGTTGAACAGCATTTGCCAATTCACTACTCTTGTTAGATAGATATCCTACTTCGGTATTGACGATCTCCGGCAAAGAACCATAAGGCGTTCCAAAAACCGGGCATCCCATATATAAACTCTCTGTAATTGCCAATCCAAATGGCTCCTGCCACCTTACAGGAAAGATCAATCCTTTGGAACCTTGTAATAACTTATTTTTTTCATCGCCTCCTACCATACCGGCAAAAGAAATTCTCGGAGATAACGTGAACCTGAAACCCATTCTGAAATTTAAACGATGACCACCTAATACCTTTAATTTTTCGGAGGGTGTTTGCAGTACTGCATTGATAGCACCCTTTACATTTTTCACACGCCAGGAGGCATCTCCTAAAAAATGAAAATAGTTTCTTTTGTTGTTCAATTCGGGCTTACCGTAATCATTCCAATCCAATCCATTATAAACATAGGATGCAGATCCATAACGGGCTGCATGATTGCCCGATACAAAAACCGTGTTGATATCAAATGCATAATCATCATTCCGGTTACCATGAATCGTAACGATATAAGGTTTATGGATCGGTTCGTTGACAGGAAAATTAAAATGAACGATATCAATATGATCAGGGATCTGGTCTGATATCTTCTTTGCCGGATCAATAAAAAGAACGCCGGCAAAATCGCAGTAAGAGCCTTCACGCACGAGATAAGAAACCTTATGCCCCATCTTCACCAATTCTTTTCCCAGGCACCAGATCACACGCTCTGTTCCACCGTATTGGGTTACGGGTATCCTGCTATCATTTATAATTAAGATATTCAGCATGTAAAAAAGCGAAAGTATTTTTCAATACTTCCGCCTGTTATTTGGGATGAATTAGTAAGCTTTTAAATATGTAAGGCTTCTTTTTTCGCCATCAGCTGATCCACTGTTTCTTTATACATATCATCCGGCACGCAACAATCAACCGGGCAAACAGCAGCACATTGTGGTTCTTCATGAAAGCCCTGGCATTCTGTACATTTATTAGGAGTAATGTAGTACGTATCTACGCTAAGAGGAGCATTGCGTTGATCTGCAGTAACTGTTGTTCCATCTAATAAAGTAAATGTGCCTTTTACAGTTGTACCATCGGATATTGCCCATTCTACACCACCTTCATAGATCGCATTATTAGGGCATTCAGGTTCGCAAGCGCCGCAGTTGATACACTCATCAGTAATTTTGATAGCCATACGCTGATTAAGATTTTAAAATTTAAGATTTATTCAAATACTTTTACAGTCGCAAAAGTAAGCAATACCGAATGAATTTACAAAAACGCATCCGTTTATTAACGACCCTCCGCGATTACCTGCAGGAGAACAGTGACGAGTGGAATACGATCAAACAAAAAGCATCGATGCAGAATGCATGGTTCACTCCCGAATTCATTGACCTGGCGGTAAAAAATATTGTTGAACAGTTCTTGCGAAAAGAGAAGTTAGAAGCCTGGTCCGCACATTATTTTCTGGACGATAATGTACAACCGAAAAACATCGGCATTGTAATGGCAGGCAATATACCGCTGGTCGGCTTTCATGATTTTTTATGTGTATTTATCAGCGGGCATTTTCAAACCGTAAAATTATCGAGTAAGGATAATATCTTATTCAAGCACCTGGCAGAAAAAATGACCGGCTGGGAACCGGAGTTTAAATCCTATGTTTCTTTTTCAGAGATGCTGAAAGGTTGTGATGCTTATATTGCTACCGGCAGTAATAACAGTGCGCGTTATTTTGATTTTTATTTCTCGAAATACCCAAGCATTATCCGTCACAACCGTAGTTCTGTTGCTATTTTAAAAGGTGATGAAACAAAAGATACATTGGAAAAATTATCGGATGATATCCATACCTTTTTTGGTTTAGGTTGCCGCAACGTAACCAAACTATTTGTTCCGGAAGGATACGATTTTGTTCCGCTGTTAAGTTCTTTTCATCAATATAGATATTTTGCAGACCATCATAAATACAGGAACAATTACGATTATCATCTTTCTATACAAATAATGAACAACAGGTTCTATATGACCAATGAGGCTACTTTGTTGGTAGAAGAAGCATCGGTATTCTCCCCCATTAGCCAGTTGAATTATGGCTTCTATGACGACCGCGACACGCTGCTTAATTCTTTGAAAAACAATGAGGAAATTCAATGCATTGCGGGCCTGGATATCCCGTTTGGAGCTGCTCAATCTCCGGGTTTAATGGATTATGCCGATGGTAAAGACACGTTACAATTTTTGTTAACTTTGTAAGCACCCCAAAAGCAAACATTAAATAAATTTTTTGTTAAAGCTATTGGGATGCATGTATCTTTTTATTAAGTCCGTTGTTATTTTGCAATAACGCTTTGCTTAACTAAGAAAAATCTATAAAGATGAAACTCAAACAAGTACTTTTAACCGCTTCTATCAGCGCATTAACAGCCTTTGGTATAATATGGGGTTATGCCAGGTATGAAAAAAACAATAACACCTACGGCGGACAGGAAGCCGGCATGGTTCCATCCAATTATCATTTAACCCGGATGGATGGTAACATCAATATCCCTGCGGGAGCAATTGATTTTACCGAAGCAGCCCAATCTGCGTTGCCTGCTGTGGTACATATCAAAACAAAGACCAATGCCAAGCAGGTAACCAATAACCTGCCTTCTGCACCAAACAATCCGTTCAGTGATTTTTTCAATGATGATATGATGAAACAATTGTTTGGCAATGGTCCGAGTATCATTCCCGAACAAAGAGCTTCGGGCTCAGGAGTAATTATCAGTGATGACGGATATATCGTAACCAATAATCATGTGGTGGCAGATGCTGATGAAATCAAAGTTACACTGAGCAATAAAAAAACATACATGGCCAAAGTGATCGCTACCGATGCTTCTTATGATCTGGCGGTGATCAAAATTGACGCAAGCGGACTACCCTTTTTATTATATGGCAACTCCGACGATGTGAAGATCGGCCAATGGGTATTGGCCATCGGATATCCGTTGAATTTGGAAACTACCGTTACAGCAGGTATCATCAGTGCAAAAGGAAGAAGTCTGGGTTTGAACAAAGGCACAAAAACAAGTTCTCCTGTAGAATCATTCCTGCAAACCGATGCTGCTGTGAACCAGGGAAACAGTGGCGGTGCATTGGTTAATACCAATGGCGAATTGATCGGTATCAATTCTGCGATCGCATCTCCCACCGGTTATTATTCGGGTTATTCCTATGCTATCCCGGTTAATATTGTAAAGAAAGTAGTGAACGACCTTATTAAATATGGCACCGTGCAAAGAGCATTTCTTGGTGTAGCTTATGCATCCGATGATCTTTCAGATGACCAAAAAACAAAATTGGGCATTAAGGATGGTAATGATGGTGTTTATGTAACCGGCGTTGCTAAAGATGGTGCAGCAGAAGCTACCGGTATTAAGGCAGGTGATTATATCACAAATATCAATGGGGTGCCTGTAAACTCCAGCGCAGAACTGATCGAGCAGGTTACCAGCTATAAACCCGGCGATAAGATAAACATCACCTACAATCGTGATGGTCAGGATAAAACGGTACCGGTTACCCTAAAAAATAATGCAGGCAATTATGATATTGTAAAAGAAGATAATTCTACCATGTCGCAGTTAGGTGCCGATTTTGCTCCTTTGGATGCCAAGAAAGCAAAAGAATATGGCGTTAATGGCGGTGTAATTGTAAAAAAGATAAACGCAGGGGCCTTTACCGATCAAACAAGAATGAGAGATGGATTCATCATCGTGAAAGTGAACGAAACACCGGTAAAAACAATTGAGGAATTGAAGACCGCGATCGGCAGTTCCAAGTCATTTACCATTAGCGGGTTCTACCCCGGTTATGATGGATTGTATGATTATCCTATTAGTTTGGGAGATCAATAATAGTTGACCGTTGTTGGTTGACAGTTGACAGATATTAGCAGTAAGCAAATGCCAATATCTGTCAACTTTTTTATTTATCTAATAAAGATTAAAAAGAAGTAATGAAAATTATTCTCCTTCGGCTGTCAACGGTCAACTAACAACTGTCAACTCTTTTTCTCATAAACCAAATATCCCCATGGATACAATTCAAAAGCACGGTCAATACCAAATTCAAAACTTTGTCCGCTCCATACATTGGTATAGCTACCGATGATCTTTTCATCATGTATATCCACCCAAACAAAATCACGACTAAGATTCAATAATACCAATACTGCGTTATTGCCATTAATCCGCAGATAAGCCATTACATTGGGTTTGTCCGTTTGCAACATATACGTAAATGCAGCAGGATCAGCCCCACTCAATGCCGGATTGTTTTTATGTAAGGTCAACAATGTTTTATAAAAACTATGCAAGGCATATTGACCGTTCCATTCAATAGGATCTTTTTCAAAAAATGCCAGCTTTTTTAAGTTCGGTAGTTCCTGTCCGCTATAGATCAGTGGGATACCGTTCCATGTACAACTGAAGACTGCTAAGGCTTTGGCAGCTTCTCCAAACTTATCATATTCCGTCCCGGTATGGCTGTTCTCATCATGATTGCTCGTAAAATAGGCACGGTAACCGGTTGGTGGAAACTCTGTATTGTATTTGTTGAGCACACTCAGCAAACCATTCATATCCGTATTGCCTTTACAATAATCTTCTGTTTTATGCATCCATTCCCAGGTATAAGTTGCATCAAATACTTGATGATAAGGAGCATCTTCTGTTTCAGCGAGCCAGAACAATTCAGGTTTTATTTTATCGATCGCCGTTCTTGCTTCATCCCAAAAATCAAGCGGTACCAAATGCGCCATATCACATCTGAATCCATCTATTCCACATTCATATATCCAAAATTGCATCGCAGCGATCATCGTTGTGCGCAATTGCGGATTATCATAATTCAATTTGCTAACATCATCCCAATCATAAGGGTGGATGATATTGCCTTCTGCATCCTGCACAAAAAAATCGCGGTGATCTTTTATCCATACATTATCGTTACCGCTATGATTGGCCACCCAATCAATGATCACTTTAAAACCCAGGACATGTGCCGCATTCACCAGGTTCTTAAAATCATCGACTGTCCCGAATTCAGGATTGGTATCGGTATAATTTTCAATAGAATAATAACTGCCTAAAAGTCCTTTTCTGCCAAGTACACTGATAGGATGTATGGGCATGAACCATAATATTTCTATACCCATATCACGTAAGCGTGGTAACTCGTGCGCAAAAGCATTGAATGTTCCTTCGCCGGTATATTGGCGAAGATTTACTTCATAAATATTTGTGTGATGTACCCAATTGGCAGAAGGATGTTTTGAAAGGAGCATGGTCAAATTTAATGAACAAAAATCAAATGAAGGCACAAGGAACAAGAAAACAAGGCTCAGGCAGAAGAGTGTTCACTCTTGTACCTTGTCTTCTTGTTCCTTGTGCGTTGCCTTCTTGTTTACTCTTTGTACATTTGCAATGAAATCAGATGAAACAATTTAACGTTCCAATAATATACAGAAGTCCTTTAATTGCAGCAGTTAAGAACAAACGCAAGCAAGAGGATAAGATGAAAAAGGATTTCAGTCCTACCCTGTTGGATTTTGGGCCGATACAGATCTACCTTGCCCGGCATTTTGGATTTTGCTATGGGGTGGAAAATGCGATCGATATTGCTTTTAGAACGATCGAAGAAAATCCGGATAAACGTATCTTTTTATTAAGTGAGATGATCCATAACCCGCAGGTAAATGCAGATCTTCAGCAACGGGGCGTACAATTTTTGCAGGATACTTATGGAAAACAGCTGGTAAATTTTGATTCATTAACCAGAGATGATGTAGTGATCATCCCTGCTTTTGGAACAACATTGGATATTGAAAAAAAACTGAACCAGATCGGCATCCCAACCGAAAAATACAATACCACCTGCCCTTTTGTGGAAAAAGTATGGAACCGCAGCGAACAGATCGCTGCTAAAAACTATACCGTGGTGGTACATGGTAAACCAACACATGAAGAAACAAGAGCAACTTTTTCACACGCAGCTTCTCACACGCCAACCGTGGTAGTAAACAATATGAAAGAAGCAATTGAATTAAGTAAATATATCACCGGCGAAAAAGCAGCCAATGGTTTTTATGAAGAGTTCAAAGGCCGTTATTCAGATCGATTTGACCCGCAGAAAGATCTGCAACGCATTGGTGTAGTCAATCAAACCACTATGCTGGCAAGTGATACACAGGCGATCGCAGACTTCTTAAAACAAGTAATGATTCAGCAATATCAGTTGAACAATGATAGCATCGGCGAACGCTTTGCAGATACAAGAGACACATTATGTTATGCTACCAACGATAATCAAACTGCTGTCTATGGATTATTAGATCAACCGGCTGATCTTGCGATCGTAGTGGGTGGTTATAATAGCAGTAATACTTCTCACCTGGTTGAATTATGTGAAGAAAAATTGCCCACTTATTTTATAAGCTCGGAAGAGAAGATAATATCGCCCGATGAAATAAGGCATTGCGATTTTCATAACAAAAAAGAAATAACCACCACTTCATTCTTACCCAAAAAAGAACCCCTTAAAATACTTTTAACCAGCGGGGCCAGTTGCCCGGATGCCCTGGTAGAAGGCGTTATCGTTAAACTTACTTCTTTCTTCCCCGTTAAAAAAACAACAGAAGAAATGACGGAAGCCTTTATCTAACATGAAAAGTGAAAAGTCAAACCTGAAAAGAACACACTATTTTAATACTTCCTCCTAACATCTGACGTTTGACGTCTCACGATTCTTACCTTTGATACGTGTCAAAATCACTCAACATATTAGCGAATTCCCTACGACTAACACTCGAAGAATTAAAAGTGAATAAGCTTCGTACAGCGTTAAGCCTTATCGGTGTTGCCTTTGGCATATTCTGCATCATTGGTGTATTTGCAACAGTTAATAGTCTTGAAATAAATATCCAGAACCAGGTAAAAGGTTTTGGCACCAATACCATTTATATTGATAAGTGGGATTATGTTGGTGGCTCTGACCGCCCCATGTGGAAATACCGTACAAGACCAACCATGAAATACGAAGAAGTTGGATTGATCAAACAACAGGCACAGTTAGTAGAGAATGCGGCCTATGTACTGCGCATCAGTGATAACGTAATTCATAAAGAAGTGGTTGTTCAAAATGCTGCTGTATATGGTATTATTGAAGCACAATCGGATATCCAGCCGCTTAGCTTTGAAGCCGGACGATATATATCATCGGCAGAATTCAACAGTGGCAGTGCGGTTGGGATGATCGGCTATGATAATGCGGAGAAACTATATGGCAACGCCGATCTTGCATTAGGACAGCAATATGAAATAAGAGGCAAAAAAGTAACGATCGTTGGGGTTATCAAAAAAGAAGGCACCAATTTTATTGGCTGGGATTATGATAACTGTGTAATGATGCCGTATAAATTTTGTAAACAGATTATAAGCATTGATAATGCCAACCCGGTGATCATTGTTAAAGGAAAAGAAGGTGTTACCACTGCGGCATTGTCCGACGAACTGGAAGGTATCATGCGCCGTGTACGAAGACTTAGCCCGGTGCAGGAAGATAATTTTTCGCTCAACAGTGTGGAGGCCATCAGCAAAGCAGTGGAAGGTTTGTTTGTAGTAGTTGACCTGGTGGGTGGCCTGATAGGTGTGATAAGTCTTATTGTAGGAATGTTTGGCATCGCCAATATCATGTTTGTAACTGTAAAAGAGAGAACAAGTGTGATCGGATTAAAAAAAGCGATCGGTGCCAAACAACGAAGTATATTATTTGAGTTTTTGATAGAAGCTGCTATCCTTTGCCTAATGGGCGGGGCTATTGGCTTGATCTTAGTGTACCTGTTGACGTTAGTCCTTTCCGGGCCACTTAATTTTCCTGTTTATATTTCTATTCCGCTTTTTATAGCGACGATCATTATTTGCCTTGTTACCGGTATCCTGGCCGGTATTTTTCCTGCATCAAGAGCTGCAAAGATGGATCCTGTTGTAGCGATCAGAAGTTAATAATCTGTAATTTGCAGCTTCATGCCTATCATCTTAGCTATAGAATCTTCCTGCGATGAAACATCGGCTTCTGTCTGTAAGGACGGAAAGATATTGTCCAATTATATTGCCAATCAAACCGTGCATGAAAAATACGGAGGCGTTGTACCCGAATTGGCATCGCGGGCACACATGCAAAATATTTTACCGGTGGTAGATGCCGCCATGAAAACAGCAGGATGTTCATTAGCAGCATTAGATGCAATTGCATTTACACAAGCCCCTGGATTGATCGGCGCTTTATTGGTGGGAACACAGTTTGCAAAATCGTTAGCACTGGCTTTGGATAAACCGTTGATCGCGGTGCATCATATGCAGGCACATGTATTGGCAAACCTCATTGGTGAAGAAAAACCCTCGTTTCCTTTTTTATGTTTAACCGTTAGTGGCGGGCATACGCAAATTGTTTTATGCGAATCACCTTTAAAAATGAAAGTGATCGGCGAAACGATTGATGATGCGGCGGGCGAAGCTTTTGATAAAACTGCTAAGATATTAGGACTACCCTATCCGGGCGGTCCACTCATTGATAAATACGCTGCGGGCGGTGATCCTAAAAGATTTAAATTTCCCGAACCACAACTACAAGGATTGGATTTTAGTTTCAGCGGATTAAAAACGTCCATTCTTTATTTTTTACAAAATGCCGGTAAAAGTTTAGCCTTCAAAGAAGAGTTCACCGCAACAGAAAAAGAAAGAGCAGATTTTATAAAAGAGAATATTGCGGATATCTGCGCTTCTATCCAGGCACGCATTGTTTCTATCTTATTAAATAAATTAAAAAAAGCAGCAGAAGAAACGGGTATTAAAGATATATGTATTGCAGGTGGCGTTAGCGCCAATAGTGGTTTAAGAAAAGGATTTAAAGAATCAGGAGAACAACTTGGCTGGAGAACTTTTATCCCTTCTTTTGAATATTGCACCGATAATGCTGCAATGATTGCTATTACAGGCTATTATAAATTTTTGAATAAAGAATTTGTAGAATTGAATGTTAGTCCTGCTGCACGTGCCGAATGGCACTAACTCCTCCCCTCATGCCCAATAATTATTTCCAATTTAAACAGTTTACCATTCAGCAAGATCAATGCGCAATGAAGGTAACAACAGATGGCTGTTTGTTTGGAGGAATAGCCGCCGCCAAAATCCAAAAAACAAAAATCAATATCCAAAGTACTCTCGATATTGGCACGGGAACAGGCTTATTAAGTTTAATGCTGGCACAGAAATTAACTACAACTATTGATGCAGTTGAAATAGATGAAGCCACATCATCACAAGCGAAAGAAAATTTTGCTGGATCGCCGTGGAAAGACCGGCTGCATATTTACAATGCAGATATACTAACATTCGCTTCGGATAAAAAATACGATTGTATTATTACCAACCCTCCTTTTTTTGAGGATGATCTCAGATCTTCCGATATCAATAAGAATAATGCAAAGCACGATACAGCTTTAACACTAAAACAATTATTACAGGCAATTGATCTTCATTTAAAAGAAGATGGGATATTCTTTATTTTATTGCCGTTTCACCGCGTGGCATATTTTGAAAAGGAAGCAGCAGTATTCAACTTCTTCCCGGCAGAAAAAATAAATGTCCGCCAAATGCCCACCCATGATCTATTTAGAACTATCTTATTATTTACAACAAAAGAAATACCTATAAACATTGAAGAACTCACGATCAAAGAAAACGACAATACCTATACAGCAGGCTTCACTGAACTTTTAAAAGATTTTTATTTACACCTTTAATGTGCACCATATTCTTCCATATACTCAAATCGTTTAGTAATAGTGCCCTTCTTCACAATGGTGGCATTATCAATGATCGGACTGCCACCTTTCACCATATCTTCCAATACATGCTTGATCAATTGTTCACCAAAATACCTGCTGGCATCACAGGGCAACTCGTTGGGCAAATTACCGACTGCCATTATATCTATGCTATCCGCTAAATAAGGAGCCGTAATTTCCTTCGTCAATTTATTGATACCATATATTGGGTCTTCCATTGGTCTGTCGCCAAAGTTCAAAGGCACTGCCCCATTCTCATCATCCGAAATATCCGCAATGGTTTTGATAGCAAACAGCTCACTTACATTTTTTAATTCAAATAAGCGGGGCATATTCTTTTCCCAATAAACAGCATTCATTAAAATATCAGTGCAGGTGCAGTATGGTAAGAACCGGCAAGAATATTGTTCCGGATGAAAATGAAAATCATCACGGTCATACGTTTTATTTTTTTTATGCCGGTAAAGGTCTGCTCCTTTTAACTGTGTGTACACGGGGTATGGAAAGCTTCGTTGCAGGTATTCATTAGGATCAACTTCAAGGATACCCATCAGGTTCATAATATCCAATACGCCTTGTGCGACACGACCACCTCCGGCGATGGCAATTTTTATTTTCGGCAGTTTTAATCCAAAGTAAGTATGTATCAAATGGCGGTAATCTTTGTTTTCATATACCCGCCCTAATTTAAACGCACCCGTTCTGTTGCCATAAGCCATCATACCATTGTGCGCACCCACTATTCCTGCAAAAAAACCAAATCCAATGATCCGTTGTCCATCTTCGTATTCCAGGCATTCATAATCGATCAGCGTGATCTTTTTATCCAATATTGTTTGAAATAATTGTTTATTATGTGGTTGTAGTTTTTTAGTATGGGAGAAGAACAAATATGTTCTTCCCGGTATCAATAATTCAACAGGTACTTCTTTTATTCCGAATAGAATATCACACTCACTTATATCATTTTTTACTTCTATCCCCGCATTTTTATAGTCGATATCGGCAAAACACCGATGAGGACTACTTTGTACAACAACCCGGATATCCGGAACATGCTTCCGCATCCAGCGGCATTGTGCAGGCGTTAGCGCAACACGATTATCCGCGGGCCATTTCCCTTCTTTTATAAGACCGATCGTAAGCATATAACAGCAACGCTTAAAGCGGCCTTTTATTATTAATTTTGTTAAATGAACTACTTCGAATTATTTGAATTACCTGTAAGCCTGAAACTGGATAAAGCCCTTCTCTCAAAGAAATACGTGGAGTTACAGAAAAAATTTCACCCCGATTTTTATTTGAATGCCCCGGAAGAAGAACAGGCCGAAGTATTGGAAAAATCTTCTGCCATCAATAAAGCACTTAAGATCTTTCAAAATGAAGATCAATTGATAAAGTATGTGCTACATATAAAAGGCATATTGGAAGAGGAAGAAAAGTATGAGTTGCCTGCTGATTTTTTAATGGAGATGATGGAACTGAATGAATACCTCGACGAAACCAATCCTGAAAGTATTACAGGTAAGGTAACAGCCTATGAGGATGAATTATATAAGGAAGTAAGGGATATTATTGAAGATTATGATGATGCCTCCGTAAGTAAAGAGGCCTTATTGCAACTAAAGAGCTATTATTTCAAGAAAAAATACTTGCAACGCATTTTGGAGAGAATGGAGGGATAGCGTAATATTGCACCCCGAAACAATTGTCAATTAAAAATGACAATTGGAGTTTTAAAGCCCAGATGGCGGAATTGGTAGACGCAACAGACTCAAAATCTGTCGTTCGCAAGGATGTGCAGGTTCGATTCCTGTTCTGGGCACGAGTAAAATATAAAAGTCTTGGTACGATCACTGTATCAGGACTTTTGTTTTTAATACAGCCTTCTCCCCTATGTTCATGTTCAAACATTGATTTTTCATCAAACATTAGTGAAATTAAAATCTGAAATCCGTCACAACATTTGATAAAGTCCCACGTTTATTATGTGTTGCCAATGAATTTTGCTAATACCGACTGAATCACCAAGTTTACCACCGATTTTTTACGGCGACTAAATGCTACCATTTTGAATAGACCACTACCCGACAACGGCTGATATGGCCAAACCTCTCGCAGAAAAAAGTGAATTTTCTCCACTGGTATCAATGGTCATACAATTGTCTTCAAAGCGCGCTAATTGAATGTTATGGATATAGCATGTAGAAAGGCTATATCATTTTCGAAAAGA
>Ga0206889_1016_pt1 | contig 36576 bp, 26 predicted proteins | sample Alteio_BWOrgHeat_57_FD_153245 | JGI IMG/M metagenome (GOLD analysis project Ga0206889, IMG submission 153245) | Enriched cells from forest soil in Barre Woods Harvard Forest LTER site, Petersham, Massachusetts, United States - Alteio_BWOrgHeat_Nextera5 ... | reverse complement strand
TATCAATTTAAGATCATCATCCAGACCTTTTCCAGTTGCTTTAAGGAGCGCTTCTTTTCGTGTCCAGAGTAAAAAAAATTGTTCAGGGGATAATTTATCATTGATATAATTTACTTCTTCTTCATTAAAGACCTGGCGAATTATTTCCCGGTAATTGAAATGAGGATTGATCTGTTCTGTATCCACGCCAATTTCTGAAGTTGCAACCGCCAGCAATATCCAGTCGCCGGAATAAGAAACATTATGAAACAACTTCTTATTGGTTGAATTGATGAGATAAGGTTTTTTGTGGACGCCTTCTGCAAATTTTATAGCAGCGCCAGGTTGATCCAAATAATATTTACTTAGGATATTTCTTATTGCTCCGCGTCCCACTATGTAGCGGTTTCTATACTTTATCTGATAAAATCTTCTGGCCTTAACGACCTCTTCGAAAGACATTATTAATAAAAAATTGTCGAGAAATGACAAGTTTGTATTCACATTGATTCTCCATACATCAACTTTATTACCGTCGATGGAATCAAATTCCGAAGAATCTCTCCAGGATATATCGCCCAAATACCGGTTCGTAATTTTAGAGCTCATGTTTATAGTCTTGCAATGTGCGGTAAGCTTAAAAGCAATCAATATGCTAATGTATGAAATTACAGCTAGCCTATGCAATCAAAAAATAATTGCCTGCAATCTATTTCCCTGAATTTTTATCTTATTATTGAAACATACCCCGTTAACTGATTGGCACCAGCTGTTGTTCCCGAATTAAGCTTAATAATATAATAGTAAGCGCCTATTGGTAATGGCTGCCCGTTATAGGTACCATTCCATGGTGCTTCAAGATAATTTCCATTTGACCTGAAAACCATGGTTCCTGCGCGGTCAAATACCATTACACATGCATTTGAATATTCTTCAAGCGCCTGGATATACCAGGTATCGTGTACCCCATCTCCGTTAGGAGAGAATGCGTTAGGAACAGACAATGCACGAGCTGATAAAACAGGTTGTAATATAGTCACATGCACGCTTGCGGTTGCTGAACATGCAGGAAGAATACCTGAAGCAGCCTTAAATATATATGTTGTGTCCACATCAGGAGATACAACTGTATTTAGTGAACTAAGACTGCTGATATTATAATCTGTCATCCATGAATAAGTGGGTACATCTCCCGGCGTAGCAGTACTAACGTTAGCAGTAAGGTCAACACTTGTTCCCGCATTTACTGAAACATTCGTTTGGCTAAAAGATATCTGTGGAGGAGCCACGATCGTTAGCTTTACTGCTGTTCTGCCGGCACTCTTACATCCAGAAACATTCGATTCTCCATAATAAGTTACCGAGCCAACCGAATTTAAAACAGGATTCACCGTTGCCGTACCGGTCGGACTACTATACCATACTGTTGTAGCAGTCGGACTAGCCATTGCAGTTAATAACTGCACCGGAGTTTGAGCACATACTATCTGATCGCCACCACTTATTGGAGCAGCCGGTGATGGAGCGAACGTTACCGTTACCGGTTTAACATCAGTGCAACCAGAACCATTTGAAGCTTCAATATAATAAGTACCTGCTGTTGCAATCGCCGCAGGATTGGTTAATGGTGTTGTTAATGCAGCGTCCGCGAAATAACTTAAAGAACTTCCGGATAAACTGCTTCCGCTTGTGATTGCTGCATTGGTAAGATCAACTGTTGCAGGAGCACATACAGCAGCGGGTGAAGTAATGCTTAATGAAGGATGAGGATTTACTGTTACTGACACACTACCATTGTTTTGACATCCGTTGGCAACCACTGTTACTGTATAAGTACCGCTATTGTTTGATGTTGCATTTAACAAAGCAGGATTTTGTTGATTAGATATGTAACTGTTAGGACCGGTCCATGAATAAGTTGCTCCGGCTGTAGCATTTACATTTAATGATAATGTTGATCCTTCGCATGCGGATGCATTAACTGAAGCATTAACAACCGGAGCTCCGGGATCAGATAGAATAGCATTTCCTGTATTGGTAGATGAGCAGCCTGTGTTGTTCGTAGCAATAATATTACTATAAGTGCCCCGCGTTAAGGATGTTATTGTAATGCTACCGGTACTGCTCGCTATAATTGCCTGCGAAGGCTGGGCAACACCTCCTTTATTAAAATTAATGACATAGGTTGATGAAGCAGTAAGTCCGCTTACAGTGAATGTACCATTATTGCCATTACACGTAGTAGGATTGGTTGAGCTTACGCTAATTGTTGGTTGCAGGTTGATCGTTGCTGTAACGGGTTGTACAACACTACAGCCGGAGGTACTTTGTGCTTTAATATAATAAATACCGTTTGCTGTTATTGCAGTCGGGTTAGTTAATACGTTTGATCCGGCAGCATCTGTATAATAATTTAATATTGTGCCTGATGGGATGCTGCTACCTGCAGTAACTGCCGCTGTTGTAATATCTATTGTTGCAGGGGCACATGTTGCAGCAGGATTATTGATCGTTAATACCGGCTGAGGATTGATCGTTAATGTTACTGCTGTTCTGCTACTGCTACATACTGGAGATGAAGGATCATAAGCTTCAGCGTAATAAGTAATGGTACCCACACTATTTAAAACAGGATTGCTTATTGATGATCCGCCGGTAGCAGCGCTAAACCATCTGACAGCATAACCCGAAGGCACAGTAACCGTTGCTGTTAATGTTTGTAAAGGCATTTGTGCACATTGTATTTGGTCGCCCCCGCTTATCGGAGCGGCAACGATCGGACAAGCACAGGTTGGAGCATTCACCGTCAATGTATTCGTACACCCGCCAGCGTTAGTAAGCAAAAGATTCGCATTAGTACCGGATGTTATACCGGTGATTGTCCAGTTGTTGGATGATGGATTCGCAACCGTTCCAACATTGCTGGTCAATGTTCCTCCATTTACACTAATGGCTATGGAATAACTAAGCGTATTCGCAGCACATGTTGTGGCAGCTGTTGATGTAAATATTGGCAGAGGGTTTATTGTCAGAGTTACCGGTTTGATATCACTGCAACCTGCCGGTACAATTGCTTTAATATAATAAGTACCGCTTGTTGTTATGGCAGTTGGAGTAGCCAACGCAATCGTTCCAGCCGCATCTGTATAATAATTTAATGTAGTGCCCGATGGTATAGTACTGCCTGCAATTATTGCAGCAGCTGTGATATCTATTGTTGCAGGAGCACATATTGCAGCAGGGTTACTGATCGTTAATGCCGGCTGTGGATTGATCGTTAATGTTACTGCTGTCCTGATGCTGGCACATACCGGAGATGCAGGATTATATGCTTCGGCATAGTAAGTAACAGTACCAATGCTATTTAAAACAGGATTGCTTACAGCTGTTCCACCGGAAGCAGCACTAAACCATCTTACGGAATAACCCGCAGGTACAGTAGCTGTTGCTGTTAATGTTTGTACAGGAGTTTGTGCACATTGTATTTGGTCGCCTCCGCTTGTTGGGGCAGCAACGATCGGACAAGCACAGGTTGGAGCATTCACCGCTAACGAATTCGTACATCCACCACCGTTAGTCAGCAACAGATTAGCATTGGTACCGGTTGGTATGCCACTGATTGTCCAGTTATTGGGTGATGGGTTAGCAACCGTTCCAACATTACTGGTCAATGTTCCCGTGCTTACGCTAACGGCTATGGAATAACTGAGCGTATTTACAGCGCATGTTGTAGAAGCCGCTGTAAATATTGGTTGAAGATTAACCGTTACTGTTACCGGTTTAATATCACTGCAGCCCGTTAGTGTAGTTGCTTTAATATAATAAGTACCGCTTGTTGTTATTGCACCCGGATTGGTCAATATAGTTGTTCCTGCTGCGTCGGTATAATAATTCAATGTGGTGCCGGATGGGATGGTACTGCCTGCAGTAACCGGGGCTGTTGTAATATTTATCGTTGCGGGAGCACATGCTGCAACGGGAGTACTGATCGTCAATACCGGCTGAGGATTGATCGTAACAGTTACCGGTTTAATATCACTGCAACCTGTTAGTGTAATTGCCTTAATGTAATAAGTACCGCTTGTTGTTATTGCAGTTGGATTAGCTAATACAATTGTTCCTGCTGCATCGGTATAATAATTCAATGTTGTACCCGATGGGATGGTGCTGCCTGCAGTAACCGAAGCCAATGTAATATTCACTGATGCAGGAGCACATATTGCAACAGGATTATTAATGATCAGCACAGGCTTACGATTTACAACGGCATTTACTGAACTGCTGGATGTACAACCTGCAGCCATTAATGACACTGTGTATAAACCACTGTCTGCTGCTATTACCGAAGGGATCGTTGGATTTTGTAACGTTGAAGTAAAACCATTTGGACCAGTCCAGGAGAATGTTGCACCTGTAGTAGTTGTACTCGTTAAGGTTAATGTTGTTCCTTCACATACCGGGCCGCCATTACCCGCAGTTGGAATAAAACAGGCTACTGCAGCGTTAAAAGGAATAACAAACATCGGTGTTTCTGTTACTGTAAGACTTAATTTCCCGTTGGTAGTTTTTACTTTTTGTACACTCATACTATCTTGCCCGATCGTTGGTGTATAGATCCTTGCAGAATCTGCGCTACCAAGATCCAATGTGTAATTTGCGGTGCTGCCGTTTTGCGTAGGCATTGCTAAAACATAAGCACTGTTTCCGTTCAGCGTGTACTTATCAACAAACGGACTACTATTGATCGTACTGCTATAAGTATATGCTCCTAATAATTTATTGGTCTGGTATAAATAATCTGCAACCGGTCTGCGTGAATAATCAGCATTTAATAACCCGGAAGATGCAAATTGTACAGTACTGGTTGGGTTATCATCATACATTTCATAAAAGAAAACCCTTTGCACTCCCGCCCTTGCGTATAACAAAGAAGAACGTAATGACCAATCGGCCTGGGTTTGTGCGGCAGATTTTGCACCGATAGGAAATGCATGCAAAGGGCTGCCCTGGTTAATATCGTATCCCAGTTCTGTAACCCATACCGGCATATCCTGTGCATATTGATGTGCAGCATTGATAAAATCCTGGGCAGTAGACGCAGCACCTGAACCTTCCGGTGCAGCGCCGGCAGTTGGATTTCCTCCTTGTGAAGTACCGGTATTATTTGAATACAAATGATAATTAATTACATCCCAGCAAAGGTTAACCGTTCCATCTGCTTTATATCCTCTGTGCATTTTACACCAGTCAACCATTCCTTTTATATAATCAGGACTGGCCAAAGCGATACCGCACATTACTACCTGCATATTCGGATCAGCATTCTTAACTCCTACTCCCGGACCCATTGTGTTTTTATTGCCATCATAAAATGCAGATAGATTCGCCGTATATTCAAAAGCAGTTTGATACGCTTTTATTCCTTTCCACCATTTATCTCTTTCATTGTCACACTCAATGTATTTAATAAGTCCCATGCCTGTTTTAACGGTATTGATCTGATCACCCGACCATCTTTGGGAAGCATCCACACTTTGCAAAGCGGGATTCACACTTGTATTGTATCCATATCTTGCAGCGAACTGAAATGCAACTTTGGCCTGGGCTATATAAGAATTAGGATCAGTAAGATCACTGCCATAAGGTGCAGGTACATTTTCATTGTCCTGTTGATCCGCAGGATATGTATTGATCATCCATTGCGGTAATGTTTTTATATCTGCCAGCACTTCTATTCCCTGTGCTTTTAAACTTTGGTATAACACATCATAATCCCAGCCTCCGTTATGCGAAGGACTAAAGGTGTAATTGCCTTGAGTAGGTTCGATCCTTCCCCAATCCAAATAATGCCTTATCTGTGTAAATGTTTTGCCGGCCGTCATTTCTGCCGGAACAATCGTATTAGGAGCATTGGGATTTAAAAAATTCCACTCAAAACCATTCACCCCAAACATTTGAGAAAGCTTAACCGGTGTTGGAGTTGCAGGTGTTGGAGCTGCACCGGCTTTATACATTCCGTATATCTGCATTTCTGTTGGATACATGGAAGATGAGTTTAAAACCAGGTACCGTACATTTTTAACCGGTGTAGTTAAATTGAATTGCCCGGCAGTATTATTTGGTCCAACCCATTGATTGTATTGTGCGCCGGTAAATGTACCCAACAAAGTTTTTGTACCCTGGTCATCAATTGCATATAAGGTCATAGGCGTACTACCTAAGGTGCCGCTTCCATCAAAAAATTTCACCGCATAAACATTGATCGCTTCGTCTGCCGCAACAGGATAATAGGCATCGAAATTAGTGAGCAGTTTTCCATAACCGGTATTTATGTTGGTAATAGTATCGCCATCGAACAGCCCCTGTAGCCCGTTACTTACATTGTCTAACTGATACCAGCGATTACCATCGATAGGTATCTTAATAATGGTTGTGTCAGTGATAATAGGAGTCGCCGGAGCCGAGCCTGTTGAGGTAGAACTTCCATAAGATTTTAAAACACCTGGAACTACGGGTACTACCGGATTTGAAACAACAACCGTAGTATCGGGAGGGGTTGTTGGTTGTGAACTAATAGCTGTCCCGTAAATGAATATTTTTTGAGGTATATTATTTCCATATTTATGTACAATAATAGCAGTTGCATTAACGGGTTGTGCTAAATTGATGTTTACCCATTGATTATAAAGATCACCGCTAAAGGTGCCTAACAATGTTTTTTGTGTTCCATTCAATGCATATATCGTATCGGGAGCGGCATCAAAACTACCCTGACCATCATATAAAGAAAGACTTGTTATTGAACTGGGAGCCTGCAAGGTCAGCGTAACATCTACATATTGCATATTAACCGATGCCCAATCGCTTGGAACTAAAACCGTTACATCATCGTTGCTCCAGGAAGAAAGATCCATCCCTGTATTTATGCTTGAAGTGATAGTTGTGAAGTATACCCTAGGCGCAGTTTGTGCGGAACAGTGATTATTTAGGCATGCAAATAACAGTAAGAACCAAAACTTTGATGTTTTGTAACTCATTACAAATGGTTAAGCGAATCGTTAAAATCAATATAGCCCTACCTTAACGCAGGGTTGAGAATTTTATTTCATGTACAAGATTTTATTTTACTTTAAGTGGTTTCGGAGATTTAAAAATTATAATATGTAGAATGGGAAGGCTTTGATCTAAGCTTAAGTTGTATTAAAATAAAACCCGCTGCACTTTAATGCAGCGGGTTCGACACTTCGCAACAAACAATTATCTTACTATCGCAACGAAACCTGTTAATGGGGCGGCACCCGCCGGGGTTCCTGAATTAAGATTGATGATATAATAATAAGTACCTACCGGTAATGGCTGACCGTTAAGATCACCCGTCCAGGGAGCTTTAGAATAGTTGCCGTCTGATTCAAAAACCACTTGCCCGTAGCGATCAAATACCTGCACTTCTGCATTTGGATATTCGTCGAGCTCTTTAATATCCCAGAAATCATGGTTTTTATCTCCGTTCGGAGAAAATATATTCGCGACCACGATAGGGGGTAATACTTTTAATACTGTTACATGCGCCGTTGCTGTTGCCGTACAGGTTGGCAGCAGACTTGAAGCAGCCTCAAATACATATGCGGTGTCTACATCAGGTGCTATAACTACAGTTAATGGATCAGGGTTGCTAATATTATAATCTGTTCTCCATGCATAGGTAGGAATATCTCCCAAAGTAGCAGTAGTAACATATCCCGAAAGTTGTGCCGTTTGTCCTTCACTTATTGTCAAATTTGTTTCACTGACAGAAACCTGCGGAGGGTCAACGATCGTTAATGTTACCGGTGTTCTGATAGTACTCTTACAACCCAGAACATTCGCTTCCGCATAATAAGTTACAGAACCAATTGAATTTAAAACAGGATTAACTGTTGTTGTACCACCTGGACTATTATACCATACCGTTGTAGCAGTGGAAGTAGCCGTTGCCGTTAATAACTGTATCGGATCTTCCTTACATACGATTTGATCACCACCACTTATCGGAGCGGCCGGTATTGGAGTGATGCTTACGGTTACCGGTTCAATATCACTGCACGTTGCAGATGCCGCTGCTTTAATATAATAAGTACCGCTTGTTGTTATTGCAGTTGGATCAGGTATCGAGACAGTCTCTGTAAGATCGGTATAGTAATTAAATGTTGTGCCGGCAGGTATAGTACCCCCGATAACTGCAGGTGTTGTAATATCCACCGTTGCAGGAGCACAGATTGTAGCAGGATCATTGATAGATAATACCGGTTGAGGATTGATGGTTAATGTTACTGCTATCCTGCTGCTGCCACATGCGGGAGAGCCGGGATCATATGCTTCTGCATAATAAATAATAGTACCAACATTATTTAGAACAGGATTACTTAGCGGCGTTCCGCCGATAGCAGCACTAAACCATCTAACAGAATAACCCGGAGGTGCAACGGCAGTTGCTGTTAATGTTTGTGCAGGAGTTTGCGCACATTGAATTTGATCGCCTCCGCTTGTTGGAGCTGCAATGATCGGACAAGCGCAATTAGGTGCATTTACCAACAAAGTATTTGTACAACCGCTCGCGATGGTTAATGCCAGGTTAGCATTGGTGCCCGCAGGTATACCACTGACCACCCAGTTATTGGATGACGGATTGGTAACAGTTCCTACATTACTGGTCAGTGTTCCCGCACTTACGGTAATCATTATTGAATAGCTGAGATAATCGGCAGCACAAATTGTAGAAGCTGCTGTAAATATCGGTTGAGGATTAACCGTTGCTATTACCGGTTTAATATCACTGCAACCTATCGGTGTAGTCGCTTTAATATAATAAGTACCACTTGTTGTAATTGCATTCGGATTAGACAATGTAGTTGCACCTCCTCCATCGATATAATAATTTAACGTTGTTCCCAATGGCAGGATGCCCGTCGCAGCTGTTGTAATATCTATTGTCAATGGAGCACATACACCAACAGGCGGATTGATAGTAAATACCGGTTTACGATTAACGATCGCATTTACAGAATCACTACTTGGTGCGCAACCCGCAAGTGTTAGTGTAACTATATATAAACCACTGTCTGCTGCGATAGCTGCCGGAACAGTTGGGTTTTGTGAAGCTGATGTAAAACCATTCGGACCGGTCCATGCAAATGTTGCACCGGGAGTTGTTGTACTCGTTAAGGTTAATGTTGTTCCTTCACATACAGGGCCGCCATAACCTGCAACCGGAATAACACATGTTACGATAGAATCAAATGGAATAACAAAGGTTGGTGTCTCCGTTACCGTAAGCGTTAGTTTCCCATTAACTGTTGGTACGTTTTGTACACTCATACTATCCTGCCCGATCGTTGGTGTATAGATCCTTGCAGAATCTGCATTACCAAGATCCAATGTGTAATTTGCGGTGCTGCCGTTTTGTGTAGGCATTGTCAACGCATACGCTTTCGCTCCGTTTAAAGTATAGATATCAACAAACGGGCTACTACTGATCGTACTGCTATAAGTATAAGCGCCTAATAATTTATTGGCCTGGTATAAATAATCAGCAACCGCCCTGCGCGTATAATTAGCATTTAATAACCCCGATGTTGCAAACTGTATATTGCTGTATTGATTATCATCATACATTTCGTAAAAGAAAATTCTTTGCACTCCTTCCCTTGCGTATAATAAACATGAGCGCAATGACCAATCAGCCTGGGTTTGTGCCGCAGATTTTGCGCCAATCGGGATCGCATGCAAAGGACTGCCCTGGTTAATATCGTATCCCAACTCTGTAACCCATACTGGCATATCCTGAACATATCGGTGTGCAACTGTAATAAAATCCAGGGCAGTAGATGCAGCACCTGAACCTTCGGGTGCTGCGCCGGCAGTTGAATTACCTCCTTGTGAAGTGCCCGAATTATTTGAATATAAGTGATAGTTAATTACATCCCAGCATAAGTTAACGGTTCCATCCGCTTTATATCCTCTATGCATCCTGCACCAGTCAACCATTCCTTTTACATAATCAGTAGTGGCAAGCGCAGTACCACACATTACTACCTGCATATTCGGATCCGCATTCTTAACTCCTACTCCCGGACCCATTGTATTTTTATTGCCATCATAAAATGCAGATAGATTCGCCGCATATTCAAAAGCAGTTTGATATGCTTTTCTTCCTTTCCACCATTTATCCCGTTCATTGTCACACTCGATATAATGAATAAGTCCTAATCCTGTCTTAACAACATTCTTAGGTTGATTCGCATATTGCTGACTGGCGTCAACACTTTGCAAAGCGGGATTCACACTTGTATTGTACCCGTATCTTGCTGCAAATTGAAATCCAAGTTTAGCCTGATCGATATATGAATTAGGATCCAAAAGATCACTGCCATAAGGTGCCGGTACATTTTCATTGTCTTGCTGACCGACAGGATAGGTATTGATCATCCATTGCGGTAATGTTTTTATATCTGCCAACACCTCTATTCCCTGCGCTTTTAAACTTTGGTATAACACGTCATAATCCCAGCCTCCGTTATGAGAAGGACTAAATGTATAATTGCCTTTGGTAACTTCCAGCCTCCCCCAATCCAAATAATGCCTGAACTGCGTAAATGTTTTACCGGCTGTCATTTCAGCTGCATTGATAGTATTAGGAGCGTTAGGATTTAAAAAGTCCCATTCAAATCCATTCACTCCAAACATTTGAGAAAACTTAACCGGTGTTGGGGAAGGTGGTGTTGGAGCTGCTCCGGCTTTATACATTCCATACACCTCGAGCTCTGTCGGATACGAAGAAGATGAATTTAAAACCAGGAACCGTACATTTTTTTACGGGTGTTGTTAAATTGAATTGTCCGGGAGTATTAGTTGGTCCAACCCATTTATTGAGTTGCGAACCGGTAAATGTACCCAATAAGATTTTTGTACCCTGGTCATCAATGGCATATAAGGTTACGGGTGTAGCGCTTAAGTTACCCGGACCATCAAAAAATTTTATCGCATAAATATCCATCGCCTCATCATCTGCAACAGGATAATAAGCATCAAAATTAGTTAGTAGTTTTCCATACCCGGTATTCACATTTGTAATAGTATCTCCATCAAACAAACCGTTAAGTCCGTTGGTCGCATTATTTAATTGAGCCCAGCGGGTAGGATCAATAGGAATTTTAATAATAGTTGAATCGGTGATGAGGGGAATTACAGGAGCAGCACCTACAGAAGTAGAACTTCCATAGGATATATAAGTTGCCGGTGTTTGAGCAAAGCAGTGATCACTTACACAAACGAACAGCAGTAAAACCCAAAACCTTGATGTTTTGTAACGCATCGCAAATGGTTAGGCAGTCGTCAATAATCAATATAGCTCCAGCACCGTGCAAAGGTGCTGATTTTATTTGACTTTTCCTGTACTTTTTTTAAGCAAACCCTTATCCATAGCCGATTTTATGCAAAAATTTGATCAAAATCTCCCGCAAATTGTTTTTCACACGCACTCGTTCCTTGATCCCGGAAGATATTCCTACAAAAAATCCCTAAAAATGACTGCTCTTCTCACCTTCCTTAGTGAAGGATAAGTATCTTTAAAGTATAGCAAACGAGGATCACATGCACATTTTTAAGAGCCCGGATTGGATAAAAGAATTTGAATATCCTTATGATAATTTTAGTCAAATACCGCAATCCGTATTTGATGATATTAATAAAGGGTTGGATAAGATACTATCAGACACCCCCCTGGCAAGTGTTGTGATCACCGCGTGGAACGAAGAAGTGGATATCTTAAAAACGATTGGCAGTTTATCCAAATTAAAAACAACAATTCCGCTTGAGATAATAGTAGTGAACAATAACTCTACTGATCAAACGCAGGATACACTCAACAAACTTCATATCAAAAGTTTTTTTCAGCCAAAAAAAGGCTGGGGATTTGGCAGGCAAACGGGTATGGAAAATGCATTGGGGAAATATATCTTGATGGCAGATTCCGATTGCATCTATCCTTCCTCTTGGGCAGATAGTTTGATCAATGCTTTACAAAAACCGGGGGTAGTATCCGTTTACGGACGCTACTCATTTATTGAAGAGCCGGGCTTCCCGCGCTGGCAACTATTCATATTGGAAGCATTAAAAAATGTTATTGCAGAATTGCGCCACGTAAAAAAACCTTACCTGAATAGTTATGGGATGAGTATGGGTTTTGTAAAAGAATACGGGATGATAGAAAAATTTTACAACAATAATACCCGCGGCGAAGATGGAAGAATGTGTTATGACCTGATGAAATACGGAAAAGTAAATGCGGTGCGTGCTAATAAAAGTCGTGTATGGACCGGCCCGCGAACTCTTAAAAAAGAAGGGAACTTTGCAAAGGTATTAACCGCCCGGATTATAAAAGAGGTGAAAGGGTTCTCCAATTATTTTCATCGCGGGGTAAAACATCATGCACCAAAAGATCTGTGAGTAGTTTTTCTATCTAAACTATTTTGAACAGAAAGCCAAACTGTTCTGCGTGAATAAACCCCTGTTTAATATAAAAACTAAATGAAGCAAAAACAGTACTGGTCATTAGCGAAAGACTTTTAATTCCATTGTCTTTTGAATATTGCTCAGCAGCTTCCAATAATTTTTTTCCGTAACCAGCTCCCTGCGCATCTGGTGAAATATACAATTCACTGATCATTAACTGATCATTTGTCCACCAGGTTTTTCTATACGCAAATAAGGCGCCCATTATCTCTCCTTCATCTACAAGTACAAAGCCCACGAATTGCTTCACATCTGCATATTCATTTAAATATTTGAGAGCTTGTTCAAAATTCCAGTTATGCCGCCAGGGAGGTTGATTGTATGCCTTTATCAATAATCTGGAACAGTTCTCTAAATCGCTGGGAACAATTGGTCTTATAGATATAGACATAGGCTCTTCAGTTTTGGTTTATGTCTTAAATATAATGTTTATTGGTCAGCATCATTATGATTTAGACCGATTAACATTTAATTTAGGAAGAGTTGTTTTATTTAGCAATGATCCAATGCATCTTGTACAATTCGCGCCACTTCTTTAACATGTGGTTGTTCAAACATTGTTTTATGATCCCCCGGTACATCATATACCCGCACTCCTTTCAACGCATATTTTGACCATCCCATATACTTTGGATCATCAATAAAATAAATGCGTTCCTTACATTTAAAAAGAAAAAGCTTGTCGTTGAATGGAAGCAGATCATACCTCCACAGGGCCGTCATATGCTGTGCATTGATCTTATTGAATAATACATAGATCCCTGTTACTTCCGGTTGTTTTAATAATCCTGTTTTATACAGTTGCTTTTTATATTGCTTTTTAAAATAATTGAACTGGTAAATAACAGTCGTTTTAGGATCCTTTAAAAACAATTTAGCAAACCATCGGAATTTAGGTACTTGTTTTTTTACTTTTCCCGATACTCTTTTCAGGAACTTATCATTGGAAATAGCATTAAGCGTATTCGTATCAAATATGGCAAGCATTTTAATTTCTTTACCCATTAACTCCAACTGTCTTCTCATTTCAACAGCAACGTATCCACCAAACGAATAGCCGCCAATGCAATATGGTCCGGATGGATCGATCGCCAATATCTCGTTGATATAATGTTTTGCGATCTCCGTGATATCATCCAATGGTTCACTCACGCCATCCAGGCCCCATGCCTGCAAACCATAGATCGGTTGTTCTTTATCTACATAATTAGCGAGATCATTAAAGTTTAAAACATTTAATCCTTCTCCATGTACAATGAATAAAGGCGTTTTACTACCGGTTGCTTTAATAGGTACTAATGAACGCCAACTGGAATCGGTTTCACTTTTAAAAACAGAAGCAACCTGTTCTTCGATGGTAGGATACTTAAAGAAGATCGCCAGCGGAAGATTTTTTCCTGTCTCCGTTTCGATCTTGGTTACTACCTGAACTGCGATCAATGAGTGACCACCCAGTTCAAAAAAGTTATCGCGGATACCTATTTTATCCAGTTGTAATACGGACTGCCATATATTTACAAATATCTTTTCCATATCATTCGAAGGTGGAACATATTGATCCTTCGTTTGCTCTATCGCTTCGATATCGGGTAATGCTTTTTTATCAATTTTTCCATTGGAAGTAAGTGGCAGACTATCTAACTTCAACCATAAAGAAGGGATCATATATTCAGGCAGCTTGCTTTTTAAATGAGCAATAACAGCCTCCTGGTTGTAGGACGCATTTGGAATAATATAACCGATCAATCTCTTTTTATTTTCGCGATCATTCTTTGCCAGTACGATCGCCTGTCTCACCATATCACATTGAGTAAGCACACTTTCTATCTCACCTAATTCTACCCTAAAGCCGCGGATCTTCACCTGGTCATCTCTTCTACCGATGAATTCCATATTCATATCCGGCAACATTCTTCCGAGATCTCCTGTGCGATACATCATACCTCCTGCATGCGTATTAAAGGGATCCTTCACAAAAGAATAATCTGTTTTCTCTTTATCATTTGCATAACCACGTGCAACACCTACACCGCCGATATATAATTCTCCGATCACTCCTTGCGGAACAGGTTGCAATTGTTCATTCAATATATAAAAGAAATTATTTTGCAAAGGCTTGCCATAAGGAATGCTCCTCCATTCGCTTTTGGTTTCTTCAACAGGAAAATAATTAGACCATACCGTTCCTTCTGTAGCGCCGCCCAAACTGATCACTGCGGTTTTTGGAAAATATTTTTTAATTCGCTCAGGAAGATCAACCGGTATCCAATCACCGCTCATGAATACCGTTTTTAATGCCGTCTGTGTATAGGAACGGCCGCTGCTCTCCAACTCCCTGATCATATAATCAATAGTTGTTGGTACAGAATCCCAAAATGTAATGGCATGCTCCTGCATCATTTCCTGCAACTTCTTTACATCCTGCACTTCCTGTTTTACAGCGATCACCAATGTACCACCGGCAGATAACATTCCGAAAATATCATACACGGAAAGATCAAAGCACATAGAAGTAATAAATAATAACCGATCTCCCGGACCCACATTAAATGTTGTATTAACCCATTGTACCAGGTTAACTACTGAATGATGTTCTATCATTACACCTTTGGGTCTTCCTGTAGAACCCGAAGTATAGATGGTGTATGCTAATTGTGTTGGATCGATCTTTATTCCCGGATTTACATTACTATATTTATTCAGTTCAAGTGCATTCATTTTAATGAATTGATCGCTCCTGAATGAATCTTTCACCGGGTAATCATCATCTGCAAGTATTAATTTAACGGAAGATTGATTTAAAATATATTGTTGCCTGTCTAAAGGATAATCGGGATCTATCGGCACATAAGTAGCGCCCGCTTTTAAAATGGCGTACATACCGATGATCATATCAAAACCACGTGTTACCAGCAACCCGATATTATCAGCCCTGTTTAAACCCAATCCAATAAGATAATGGGCCAGGTGATTCGCTTTTTCATTTAGTTCCTTATAACTCATGCCCTCTTTGCCCAGTTGTAACGCAATATGATCAGGTGTTTTTAAAACCTGTTCTTCAAACAGTTCCACTACGGTTGTCTGGTTGGAATAAGGTACTGTTGTATTGTTGAACGCAATCAAGGCGTCTTGTTCGGACTGCGTCAGCATATCCAACGCACCGATTTTTTGACCCGGGTCTTTTATAACAGCTGTGAATAATTGTTGGTAGTGATCGATCATACGATCGATACGGTCTTCCCGATATGCTTCCGGCCGGTACAGGATCACGCCTTCAAACCCGGCTTTAGTTTCTTTCATGATCAAAACCAAACCTGGCTTTGATGTTGTATCTGACAGAAATTTGTTGTAGGGAGTGTCAGATACAACAGTTCCACATTCGGCTTCCAGTATGAACATAGCCTGTGCATCTGAAGCGGGGGTCTCATTCTCTATAATTTGCTGGACATTGTATTTTACTTCCTGCAGAAATTTGTCGAAGTTGATACTACCATTCATTAGACTATTCAATCCCAACTTTTTTACAACACGATCAGTTGCATCACTTGCCCCTCCCTTTGCAGACAAACAAAAAAGAGTAGATACATTTACCTCTTCCTGGTTGCTGTGCCTGTATAAAAGTATTTTAAAGACAGCGAGTAAAACGAAATAAACATTTACATTCTGTTGAATACTCAACAACTGCAATTGCCTGGACAAATTTTCATCGATAGAAAAAGCAGCGGATGCCCCATAATACTGCAGCATCTCATCTTTATTAATAGCAAGATGATATTGAAGCTTTACAGGCCTGCCTTCTATATCTAAAAATTCTTTTGTGTCCATATCTGTTTTATAAATCTCTTTTAATTTATGGTTATTAAAAATTTATTTTGATGCATTTGTTTCAGATTCAACAAAAACCGGTGTTTCAGTAACCTGGATGTCTAATTTATTGTTATTGGCAACAGCCTTCTCTTCTGTTATTTTTGATCCTGAAGGATTTAAATGATAAACAACGGCATTCTTACTATTTGCCAATGAAAGGTGGTATAAATAAGTAGCCCCTGTTTGTGCCGGCAACATCAACACATACATTGTTTTATCCTGGTACACATATTCATCTACTAACGGGTATTGACTTATCGTACTCTTATATATGTATTTCCCCATCAAATTTTTTGCCTGGTAAATATAATTAGCTGCCGGTCGTTGCACCAGGTTATCATTAACCAGTCCGGATGACGCATACTGCGTATAGCTTTCGCTGTTGTCATCATACAATTCATAAAAAAATAATTTTTCTATGTGATGTCTTGCATATAAAAATGCCGTTCGAATGATCCAGTCGGCCTGTGTTATCAACGCCGGTTTATTTCCGATACTGATCGCCCGCTGCGGACTATGCGGATTAACATCATAGCCTGCTTCTGTTACCCAAACCGGTAAATTATTCGCAGTCGCTAATTTTACAAAATCATCCGATACTTGTCCTGCTTCTGATAATTCAGGAGCGATGCCCACTGTTCTTTGGTCGCCCCGGTTTTTTTTATGATCATTTGAATACAAATGAAAATTGATCACATCAAAACAAAGATCTACCGAACCGTCTTTTTTATATCCCCTGTTTTGTTTGCACCATTCGATCATTTGTGCAACATAATTTACATCCGTTGCAGCCAACCCGGCCATCACCACCTTCATTTTAGGATCGGCTGTTTTCACTCCAACATTCTTTCCTAATTTACCTTTATCACCATCATAAAAAGCAGAGAGGTTCGCTGCATATTCCTCTGCCGATTGATGGGCCTTATCCCCTTTCCACCATTTATCCCGTTCATTATCACACTCTATATATTTAACAAGGTCTGTTCCGATCTTAACCTGGTTAACCTGGTCTCCGTTCCAACGCGGAGTGCTGTTCACCGATAATAATGAAGGATCAATATTTTTGTTTGAACCATATCTTGCCGCGAATTGGAAAGCCGCTTTCGCCTGATCGATATAAGAAGCAGGTTTTAATTTACTAAGTCCGTATGGAGCCGGTACATTTTCTCCGTCGCGACTATCCTCCGGATAGGTGTTCTGCAACCATCCAGGACAATTCTTTAAACAAACCAGCATATCAATGCCATCTTCTTTACACTGCTGATACATTAGATCCAGGTTCCATCCTCCTTTATTAGTAGGATTGAATGTATAGCTACCTTTCACCGCTTCTATCTTTTCCCAATCCAGGTAATGACGAACTCCTCCAAAAGATCTGATCACATTCATCTTCGGTTCAACTATATGCATACCGTCATTCGGATCTTTAGGATCCTGTAAAAAATTCCATTCAAATGCATTTACTCCAAGCATGTTCTCAAATTTGACAGGTTTGTTCACTACTGTATTATTAGGAACGGCTGCTGGTTGCGACGCCGAATGCAGGATGGTAAATCCTGATACAGTAAATAATATGAACAATAACCTATACATAATATAATGCCGGGGTTAACTGATTACAGATATTGATTGTTTACGTTCTGCCTTATGCCAAACAACATTTTGTTTCCCTCTGAAAAAACGAAAAATACCTGCAATGACCGCATAGTTCATCATGCAAAAATAATAGGGTACAAAAAGAGCTTTAATACGTATCTGGCGCTTTTCCATCATCCATCCGATGAGTGCCAACGTATAAAAAACTATTTGCAGAACACTTAAGGTACGAAAAAAAACATTTGTATCAGTGATCGCAATGATCCCATTTATAAAAAAAGAAAGGATCAACAAAAAAGGTACGATCGTCCACCGTAAAACCCGGTGACTGATATATTGAAATGAAAGTACCGGTGTTCTGAAAATATTCAGCAATCCCTTCAAATAAATGATCGATTGAATGCCGCCGGCAGATATCCTTACTTTTCTTTTTAACTCTTCAGTAATATTCAATGAAGCCGTTTCCGTAGCATAGGCACGGGGTTCATAAACGATGCGGTATCCTTTTTCAACAATACGCATGGAGATCATGAAATCATCCAAAACACTATCACGCGGAACAGGTTCGTATAATTTTTTCCGGATACTGAACAATTCACCTGCAGCGCCCACTACCGTATATAACTCAGAATCCCATTGTTTAAGTTTGGATTCGTATTTCCAATAAAAGCCTTCGCCTGCTGTAGCATCAGCAGCTTCATCCATATGGACTCTTTTTTCTCCGGCTACTGCTCCGATCAAAGGATCCGTATAATGTTTACAAATCTCGATCAATGCTGTTCTGTTCAACATCGTATTGGCATCTGTAAAAACGATCACTTCTGTATCTACCTGGTTAATGGCACGGTGTACCGCTGCTATTTTACCATCGCGTTTTGCCTGGTGAAGCAAGGTTATTTCGGGATAACGTGCTATTATAGCGGGCGTTTGATCGGTAGAACCATCCGTAACAAAAATAAATTTTAACTGACCGGCAGGATAATCCAATGCCAGTGTATTGCTTATTTTTTCAACCATCATCGCCTGCTCATTATAAGCTGCCACTATGAGTGTACAGGTAGGCAGTACTATATTATTTGATTTTCTCAGATCGGGTTTGCCATAGACCAACCTGTTGAATTTAAGTATAACATACAGCAATATGCCGTACCCTATAAAAGTGTACAGTATGATCGCTAAGCTTATGATTAATATTATTTTCATTTTTAATTAAGTTGATACCCGAGGTTATTACTGTTTTTATTATGAAAGATATTCCACCATATAGCACGCATGAATACAGGGATATACCCCGGATTCCCATCCATTATATACCTGATCAGGTTCCGTGGTACGATGATCAATGAAAAATATATATAGAACACAATATTGTGTAGCACATTTGCATTTTTCCGGAGAAACAGCAACCTGTTACGGTTCATGAAATATTCTTTTAATGCGCTTGTCTTCCCAACAGAAACCGATTCTTTGTGATAAATAACCGCCTGCATACAAACCCATACTTCATAGCCTGATCTTTTTATTCTTTCGCACCAATCCATTTCTTCATAGTATAAGAAAAAGTTTTCTGCCATTAATCCCGCCTTCGCAGTAACTTCTTTACGGATCATCATTGCGGCACCATGTGCAAAGCCTGTAGGACCCGTTAAATAATCGAACTGTGCATTGTCAGTCGCAAATTGCCCGATGCATTTATTGCGGGCAGTGAAATAATTCATCGGTGTAAATCCTGCATACTGGAGCATTGCAGGTTTATCAAAATATTTTATTTTGGGAGATACGATACCTATCCTCGCATTATTTTCCAATACATCAACCAGTGTCTGGATCAACCCTGCGGTAAATTCAGTATCATTATTCACCAGGAAAAAATAGTCGCCTGTAGCCTGCTCTATCCCCAAATTATTGCCGCCTGCAAATCCCAGGTTTTTTTCTGAACGTATAAAACGAACTGAAGGGAATTGCTTCTTCCAATCAGGAACGGGATTGATCGTACTTGCATTATCAACCACGATGATCTCTACTTCATTGTAAGTATTGGTATCAAAAACAGAACGCAACAACTCTTCCGTTACACGGTGCTGGTTATAGTTGATCGTTATGATGGAAACCCTTTTCATGACGCAGTGGATTTAAGCTGATAATCTGATTCACTTCCTGCCACGGTATCCATATAATTTAAAATTTCCGAATCCTGTTCTGTGTTGAATTTTCTTCCAAAGAATTTGCCTGATCTTACCAATTCATCCGCGTCAGCGATCGTTAGTGTTTGAGGATGATGTTCTCCCGGTTCAAAATGTATATACCTCAAATTATCATTTACAATACTATCCCTGAATGGTGAATTATACAGAAGGGTTTGAAAAAGGAATTCATCCGGGCCCCATGTCATTCTAAAATAATTTTTTACCCCCGGGTTATCTTTTAAAAAATTAATACAGTACAGTGCACAGGCGGGGGTGATCGTAAACCATTGCGAACGGCCATATGGTTTTAAACCTGCCGGCATTTTTCGAAGAGGCGTAAAAAAATTCACGATCTGTTGAAGACGATGTCTTCCCCTGAACATAAAATCTCCAAAATGATAGCGGTTTATCCTTGGTTGCGCTTCCTGCCATTCATCATCAATGGACAATGAATGCATAAAGGTTTTGTTGGTATTATTAGATAAGAAATCAATAAAACAATTATTGTTCTTTAAAGGATAATCCTGTCCACTTAATAAATTAACATGACTGTATTGATTGCCGGTTGACAATATCTGATCAAACGAATTTAATGTCGCCTGTATGATACTATAATTACCCCAGTGTATTTTAACCCGCTTCTTAATAAAAAAAACATTGTTCAGTTCTTCCAGGTATTTAAATAATTCCATTTCGGCTTTGGCATCCAAATGAATATATATATCGGCATCAGGGTGACACAAACGTTTTACCAAACGCTCTACCTGCAAAGGGTCTTTATGTACCAAGATCAAATGCGCCAGTTTCATGCCTTAACCAGTTTTAATTTTAAGAAAAATCCCTGGATGATATGTATCGATTCTGTATATCCAAACTTTATTATTTCGGGTATTTCAAATTTCAGGTATCGTCTAAGTACCAGGTAACCATAAGCAATACCCACAAAGAAAGTAAAGATGGATGCCCATGCAGGTCCGAAAATATTATGGAAGATATAGACGCCGATTATATCCGTAACGATCGTTGCAAAAAGCATGATCAGTACTTTGATAAAATTAAGTTGTGGCTTATGAATGATATCCAGGGTGATACCCATGAACCTGTCCAATGGATTCAACACGGAGAAAAGCAGGAATATCCTGAATACATTGGCAGCCTCGCTGTGTACATACTTTCCACCTCCTATCAACCCTACAACAATATCCGACGTGAGTACTCCTATCACCGCGATAGGAATAAGCGCCATGGTAAGTAAGCCCGCATATTTTTTCATGATCGTTGCTACGGATACCATGTCATTTTTATTCGCTGCAATAGACATTTCGGGCATGGCTGTAGCCATAAAGCTTCGCATGGGTATTTCAATGATCTCCAGTAAACGTTGTGGTAAATTATAGATGGCCAACGATGCAGGCCCCAACATGAAATTAATAATAAATGTATCAGAACTTCGTAGAAGACTGGAGCTTACAACCGTACCAACACTATATTTCCCAAAGTGAAAAACTTCCATGATGCACGCTTTGGAACGCTTCGTAAAATTCTTTACAGCTGTCCAACCCGTTAACAAACACACAATGGCTGTTAACAAAGAACTTATGATATAGCTAATAAATACCTGTTGCAGCGTAAGATGCCGTGCATGAAAGAAATAAAAGAAAAGGACTAAAGCAATGAACGATCCCTGGCTGATCATGCGGATATATAATATTTTATCGAACCGCTGTTCTGCCTGAACTACCCACATGCTTATATTCATCGGCAACGATAATAAGAATGCCAAACCCGACCATTGTATAAAAAGCACCAAACTATTATTATGAATAGCGGGAAGCACGGCTATCCCACCAAGGTCTATAATTAAAAAAGTACCCGTTATAAAAAGTGCCACAAACCAAACAGAGCCCGCTACTTCAAGCGCACGTTCGGGATCTGCACCCGCATAAAATTTAATAATAGCAGTTTGTAAAAACCCTGTGCGAAATGTATCGATCAAAATAAAAGCAAACTGAAAGAATACCCAATTACCCATTTCCTCTTCTGTCAGCATACGGTACAACAAACCATAAGTAACAACACTCAGCACAGCCATAGCGCCATTGCCCGCCAATGACAGGAAATGTTTGTTGTTCAATTTTAACAATAGTTTCTTTAGCATAATTGATCGATCAATTTTTTTGAGCAACTATATTGATGGCTTTATAAATTTCATTGACGCTGTTCCCCCAGGTGTGCGTTGCGGCAAACGCTTGTCTTTTTATTTTTTTATCCGGCGTTTCTTCATTCAATATCCTGGCGATCAACTCCGGGTATTCTTCTTTTGATCCGGCTAATGAAACCACTTCTTTAAACACTTCCATAGCAACTGTTTTGGTAGCAACCACCGGTTTACCAACGGATAAGTATTCATCCACTTTTCTTGGATAATTACCGATCGTTAATTCATTTAAGATCTGTGGATTGATACATACATCAAATGCATTGATATAATCAGCCAATTGTTCAGGAGGTTTTGCTCCCAGAAAATGAACATTTTTTAGTTGGTGTAATTCGCTTTCGATGAACTGCTTATCCTCCGGACCTATTAATACCAATTGCCATTCGGAGTTGCTCTTAGCGATCAGACTTAATATCTCTATATCCAATCGCGAAGTGTACAATACTCCCACATAGCCTATTATCGGACCCTTTATATTTTTTATATCTTCCGGCACATGAGCCGGATCGAGATTGGCAGAAAATAATTGATCGCATCCCTGACCAACATAAAAAGAATGAGGATTGTATTTTTTACAGTACTCCGCCAGGTAAGTAGAATTAGCTACACAAAGACTGCTTTTCCTTATCAATAACGGCTCCAGTTTTTGTCCATGATACTTATAATAATCCGTGGCCAATAAATAATCGCGTGAATAATAAACACTTAACTGATGTTTCAATAATTCATCCATATAAAAGCTCCTGAACATATCGCCATCATTAAAAAGAATGACATCTTTTAATTCCAACGTGTTACTTGCTTTTTGAATGGATGCCGCCAATCTTTTATTATTTATTTTATTCAGCAGATCATATACAGCATCCAACTTTATCCAGTTAATAGATTCGATCATACAATCAGGATAAAGGTTCCATAAATTATCCTGGATCTTTACAAGTCCTGCGTTTTTACCTTTAATAATACTCAACCGTTTTTTGATCCTGTCATCCTTTCTATCGCGCAATAAAGATATCCTGTCGAGCGGCGGATTTACATACAACACCCTATTGCTCTTGCTGAATTCAAGCGCAATATTCTTACAGTTGCTACCTATTTCTATATCCCACGGCTGTTGCCCTACAATGATAATATCGTTGTTTGCGATCATACTTGCAGGTTAGTGGTTTTCAATATATTTTCCTTTTTCTCGCGGTCAAGTCTGAGTGTAACATTCATCAATGCCATTACCAAACAGAAAAAAACATTGGTAGGATATTGTACTAACGCTTCCTGCGGATAATTTCCGATGTTGAGTGCTACCACAATAAGTATCATGGCCAAACAATAATTCTTGAGCTCCGGATCTTCTATCTTAAAATAATTTTCAATACCGGTCTTAAGGATAATGAACATGAACGTGCACAGCAACAATAGCCCCAACCATCCCATTTCTACAGCTACTCTTACATAGCCACTATCCGGTGGAAATGATGCCAGGTATGAACCGGGTGAGAATCGTTGTCCCCATGCCCCGGTTGATCCTAATCCACCACCCATCGGATGCGATTGAATATAAGGTTGTATCCGTTTTTGATTCGCTTTTCGTAAATTAAAAGAGGCATCATTGGAAGGATAAAAAGCAGATTGAAAACGACCAAGGGTTGTGTTCGATGTGGGAATTTTTATCAATGCGATAAAAGCAATGGCCAGTATCCCTGTTAGTAACAATGTTTTTTTGCTGAGCCTTAACACGAGTAACATAGCCAAACCCGCAGGAATTAAAACAAATGCACCCCTTGTACCGGTATGCAACATGGCGATAAAAAACAAGAGTGAGCAAAAACCCAGCAAGTATTTTTTAGGTTTTGAAATAGTACCAAATAACAACGTGATGCAAAGCAGGCTACTGATAACCATATTATACGCCGATGTAACAGGATCAGAAAATATGGAGAATTTTCTCCAATGATTGTTTATAAAATATAACCCGGCGGCAGAAGGATTATTCGCCAACCATTGTTTTTCGAAAGGAAAAAAACCAAAATATTCCTGCTTAAAAGAATAAAGAGCCGCCACTACTGATAATACGATCCATATTTTTAATATCAGTCGTATAAAAGAAACCGACCGTATATGATACATGAAAATAAAATAAGTGAGCATCACCATGGCAACCGTACGAACAGTGAATACCCAGGCCAGCTTGGATTCTGCCTGCGGATTGGCCACTTCTAAAAAGCTATACCCTATCCATACCAGGACCATTACCGTTATCGGGCTCTTTACAAAATCCCAACTTTTATCGTATTTGTGTTTGAGAAAAAAACCTATGATCAATAATACCTGCAATGCATCCATCAATGTTCCGGTAGGAAAATCAAATCCTACTTTATCCACCCACATAACCACGTACGCACTTATCAATAATGTGATAATGCCAAACTTAGGATAGACAATAATGGCATATACCATCGGTAACCCGATCAATACAACTAATAATAATGCTGCCGCTCCGGGACCCGAATAAGCAATAAGAGCACCGATCAATAATATAGCTGTTACAAGAAATGCATACCCCGTAAAATTATTTAACCTTTCAACAATAGCCAGTTTCCATAACCTTGTTTTAAAGGAGATGTGCTGCTTTTCGCTTTGAAATTTATGTACATTAGACGCATCCATTAAAAGAAAACAATTTTAAAAAAAAATACAAATGCCGCTATAAAAGCAATGACTATCGCTAGTGTACGAATGTTCTTATCCTTATTACCGGTCGTATCCTGACTGATATTTTTTTGCGACGTATATAATCTTCCCTGTATCATTATGGTTTATTTATGTTTTGCAGCAGGCTCCAAATGACGCGTTGCAATATTTTCTCCTTTACGATTGCCTGATTTAAAGACGGCCATTACCTGGTAAAACATAAATAAAGGAATACCGGTAATGGATCTGTATATCTGCTGACTGGTGTTTGATCTTAACAAGGCAATATAAAAACCGGCAAGAAAAGCAATGAAGCCTGCCAACCACAATAAACTAATAAAAGGATTGATGAATGCATTCACCAAAAGACAACCGCCTGATAAAATAATGAACATGAAAAGCGGAGGTCGTAACAATACCACGCCGAATAAAAACTGATTGATACTGCGGTTAAAAATTCCTTTTTTTATTAAAGAGAATCCATATTGAAAATATTTAAACCAGGTATTTACCCATCTGGCCCGTTGATTCACCAATTGTTCCGAATGCGTGGTCTTTTCATCATAAACAATTGCATCCTCTGCAAAAGCGATCCTAACATTACGTTTTACGATCTCTGCCTGCAATACTTTATCGAAACCTGCGCCACTTAAATTGGCATGCTTCCCCAGGCACTCAGTGTATAAACTCGTTTTAAAAGCCATACCCGATCCGGCCAATGTTGCAGAAGAACCCAGCCCAAATAATATTTTACCATCATAAAAATGATAATAGATATCTCTTGCTGCATCGAGGCAGGCATAAGTGCTATTTAAGTTCTTTGGCATCCGCGGCCCCTGAACTGCTGAATAACCCTGATCAAAATAAACATTCAGCTCATTGATATAATCCGGATGCACCAGGTTATCGCTATCTATAATAGTTAATCGTTCATGTGGTCTTATAAAATGATCGATCGCATAAAAGTGTGATCTGACATTACTTCTTAACGGCTCTTCCGGTCGCAAAACGATCACTCTTGTATCTTTAAATTGAAGAGATGATATATCGCAACAATCTGCCACAATGTAAATGGCATAATTACTATAATTCATCTTAAGCAGGGATTCTATAACAGCAGGGAGATAAGTTATTTGCTCATAAGCAGTAACGATGATCGCATAATCGGCTTCAACAACGGGTTTTGCCGAATGAATAGTATTTTTTCTTTTGAATACAGCGTAAAATAAGTACAGCACAACCGGAAACACAAGGTTAACTCCTAGCAAGACCTGGAAACCAATCCATATATATTCTATCAGGAGTTTTATCATGGTTATTGAATTAAAGGATGCGCGCGTATCAGTATCAGGCTTTGTTGAATATCCAACCCAACATTTTCCCGTTCATATTGCGTAAGTAATTAACACCGGAAAGACCTGAAGCATCGATCGCACGGTCTTTTTCAAAAACGGCTACTACTTTATCTGCACTAACGATCCATTCCTTCGATTTATTCAGTGCATTCAATGCGCCTGCTTCTATAATGATTATATCAAATCTTTTTTTGAGTTCATTCATCTTTTCCTGGATACTTTTTTCATCTGCTATTTCCAGCAGGGAAACATCTCCACCCCTGTTGCCGAGGATATTGATAGAACCTTTTTGAGCGCTTTGATTCTCCTCCAGGTGATCATTCAACAATTGAATGGTCTTGCTTATACCGGAAACGCCTGTGTTATTGGAGATCCTGGCCGGATGTATTTCTTTCTCGGTTGATTCAGCAAGCTCAGTAGTTGTTGTAACCGGTTTGTCCTCATTTTTCCTGAACTCTACAAAACGATCGCTTTTAAAAACATCTTCGATGTAACCTTCTGTTTTAAGTGTTTGACTGATCACCGGGTTGCTGAAATTCCCGTCAATGATCAGCACTTTTTTATTCGCTAAAGAATAGGCGTATGCCAGACCAAAAGAAAATAATGTCTTACCTTCTTCCTTATCTAAACTTGTTACAGCAAGCACTTTAGATCCATTCATTTCACGATCGATCTCGAAGCGAATAGACCGAAGGGCATCCCGGTATATCCGTACCTGGTTTTTTGCTCTTGCCTCTTCTGTTCTTTTTGAACCTGAAGGCACGGCATTGAGAAATCCTAATACCGACATATGCGTCAATTTCACCAACTCTTCCCCGCTATGAATACTGGTATCCATATAAAATATGATCAGTAAGATGACCAGGTAGAACACAAAGCTTGTGATACCACTCAAAGCAATAAGGATGATCTTTGCGGATGATTTAACCTTAACAGGCATTGCCGTTTGTAACTGTCTTAACTGAACAGGTGTTATAGTAGAAACTTTTGCCTGGTTATATTTATCCTGTATATCAAGATATTCTTTACTGGCAACATCAATATCTTTTTCATCTGATTCGATAGTGGCCTGCACAGGAAGCATGGTATTCATCTTTGTCTTTACATCATTCAATTGCTTTGTTAAAGATTTCACGGTATAACGGGCAAGTTCCAGGTCATTTTCCGTCTTTAATCTTTCCAGCACTATATTATCTTTAGATGCCAAAGGACTGGCTGCACTATTATCAGAAGATTCCGTGATCTGTGAAGTCAATACATCCTGCAGCGAATCGATGCTTTTTTTATAGTGCGGGTCAAAATTGCTTTGAATGTATTTGTCATTCAATACTTTTAACCGCTCTTTTGTACTTAATATCTTAACGTTGATCTTACTGGTATTTGCTTCTGCGTATTGCCTGTCGCCCGGGGTGAATTTTACATCAATACTTTTTAACGCGCCACTATCCGCGATCACATCTTTTTCGGCAAGGTCTCTTTCACTTTCCAGGTTACTTAACTGGGTGTACACATCTTTTGATTCGTTGTCAACGTCCAATACTCCGTTCTTAATTTTAAAAGCTTCCAATTCGGCGCTTTTCTGATCCATCGCATTTTTTTTCTCTTCCAATAGCTTTGCAAAAAAATCGGCAGACCGGTTATAGCCGGAGTTGATATAATTAGAGTAATAGGAAAAAAAGCGGTCTGTCAGATTATTGGCAATAAATGCTGAAAGCGTGGGGTTTTCTGCATCTACATCCAGATCGATAAAATCACTATTCTCGGCTCTGTAAGCTGTTATATTTTTTAATAAGGATTCATGATCATATTCCATCTTGATCAATAATGAATCGATCATTCTTTCCTGGGGAATATTCAGATCGAGTGTTGTGAAACTATCCAGTTTCTGATTTAATATAACCACCGCCTCGCTTTTAAAATTTGCATCCAATGGTGCAATATAGGTTTGCGCCGGTTTTGCTTTGTAGGGATATGGTTCTGTCAGATCATGCAAAAGCAATCTAAAAGAAACCTGGTCAACTACCTGGTTCAGCTTGATGGTCTCTATCAGGTTCGCAAATTTTCCATCTATTTTTGAATCTTCCCCCGCACCATCATCATTTGCCGCGATACTTTGTGATTGATCAACAATACCCGTAGCAATTTGTATCTCTGAGCGATAGGAATCCGGTTTGTTGCGGACCAATGCAGTAGTTACTGCCATTGCCATTAATGGAAGCAGCAACAGCCCTACCCTGTGTTTCTTAAGTAGTATATAAAAATTCCTGATATCCATTTAGTGAATATTTTCTAATTTGGTTCCAATGAGTTCTTCCAATGAAGCCTTTGCAGCAAAAGCATCATTTTGCGCAACGATCATGTATTGATTTTGTTCGATCTCGATCAATGAGGCGCTGTTACAATCAGCTAAGCTTGCTTGTCCGTGTAGAAATTTGTCATTCAATTGTTTTGCCAGGTCTGCGGCATCTTGTGTTGACTTGGTTCTTAGTTTCAGTAAAGCGAGTTCCTCTATGTAAGCGAAATATTTTATTTTAACCTGTGCCTCCAAATTAAGATCAGTTGCCTCTTGCTGAAACTGAGTGATCTGGTATTGTCCTCTGGCAGCCTTTACACTATAAGGATTTTGAAGTAATGTTCCAACATTCAATGTAATCCCTAACTGATACCCCCCTAATGTAGGAGTAGCGGGATTAGCAGCATACCCAGTTGAAGGCGTATAGAAATATGTTAAATTAAGAACTGACAACCATCCTATTTTGGTTTTAGTAATATTAGTTTTTGCGATCCTCATTTGCTCGTCTGCAATATGCGCCTGTGGATTATTTCTTTTCGCTGTTGCGATCAGCGTGTCTAAATAGGAATAGGAAATATCCGAGACCATACTTTCCTGTGCTTTTACTGTGTTTAATGATGCCAACGATATCATAAAATAAAACACTAGTTTCTTCATCTTATACTTTTTCTTTTTGAATCAATGCCGGAAATGTTTTGAGAATTATTTTTAAGTCTAATAAAAAAGAATGCTGACGGGCATAATAATTATCCAATTTTTTACGCTCCCGCTCCGAGATATCTTTCTTTCCGCGCTTACTGATCTGCCACAAACCGGTTAATCCCGCAGGGCCTAAAAAACGCATCGCCCATTCATTGGAAGTAAGCTGTTCTGCTTCATAAAGCGGAAGTGGCCTGTTTCCTACGAATGACATATCACCAATTAAAATATTGAATAACTGGGGTAATTCATCGATACTTGTTTTACGGATGAAGTTTCCCACTTTTGTTACACGCGGATCATTCACGATCTTTATAAAGGCACTTTTATTATCTTTTCCATTACTGGTGTATTGGTTCAGTTCTGATAGTTTGGAAAGCTGACTATCTGCATCCGTTCGCATTGACCTGAACTTATAAAAATCAAATACCTTATAGCCTGTACCTGCCCGTTTACTTTTATAGATCACCGACCCTTTTGATTCAAGGCGTATAATGATCGCCGTTATCAAAAACACCGGAGATAAAAACAAGAGTGCTATCGAGGATACAAGTATATCAAACAACCTTTTACTCAGTGGCATCTTATAGGAAAGATCCGTTTGTTGTACATAGGGCAGGTCATTTTCCGGTGAACTAAAAGAACTGATGATCCTTAGTTTAACCATGAATTTTATCCGCTCATTCAGATCTTCTACATTAAAAGGATAAATATAATAATCCTCTACCTTTAATTCCTTTGCTTTTTCTTTCCAATCAGCATGTTCTCTTCTTGATAAAAGAAAGATCAAAAGACCCTGCAGCATCGGCAATTTTTTAATGCCTTCAATAAATGAAAAGCACTTCCCCTCCTCATCTACTTCTAAAAGCAGCACGTCAGGAAGCTCGAGGAAAGATCTTTCCTGAAGTTCGCTGTAAAGGAAATCAAAAGACAGACTATTGTTTATTTCAAAATCGGAGGAAAATTCATTAAAAATAATATCCGTGAAACTGGCACCAACATAGTCTATCCTTACTCTCCTTTCAGAAAATATCTGCTGTTTAGTATGTGAGTTAAGGTTGCTTCGCATTACGCAACATATTTTTGAATAGTGGTTGTTAAATGTGTTGGGTTGAATGGCTTTCTCATCACCCCTTCTACTGCAAAAGGCAGATCGAACACTTTTTGCTCAAATCCATCACTCGCGGAAAGCATAATAACCGGAATATCAGAGTAAAGGCCTGAAGTCTTAATGGTTTGCACAAAAGAGGTCCCACTCAGATATGGCAACTGGTATTCACTGATTATCAGTTGCGGCTGATTGCCATCCTGTATCCAGCGAAGCGCCTCTATTGAGGAACTTTTTACTACAATATTGTAGTTTGGTGATAAGTAACTGTACAGTAGTTTTTGCATATTCAATTCGTTATCAACGATTAAAATGTGCTTGTCTTTCTGCAGTGTGGTACTGGTTTCTGTTTTTTTAATTGCTTTCATGATTCTAATTTTTTGAGGTTAAAAAATGAATCATATTTTAAGCAACCGTTATATTAAATAAAACAATAATGTTTCATCTAGTTTGGTAATTGAGCAAAAATTACTAAAAAATTATCATAATTAATACATATGTTTTATTTTTATTTGTAGGCAAGTTAAATAAAACATATGTATATGATTGATTTTCAACAATATAATAATATTCTCAAATCCGGGCCTTCATCCAACGCCCATTTTTTTAAGATACTTTTAACCATTTACTCATAATACCCAACAGGTTGGTTGCCATAAACCATGCCGAATTTTACAATTTCCGGGTATAATATCTAAACAATTGATAATAAACCAATTATAGGGCATATCCAAAAGAGGACGTTCTACATCTGCATAAACTGTTATGCCTTTTTGGTTCTTTTGTAAAAATTAATGACCGGTTTCAATAAGGTTAAAAAGCTATGCAAATATATATGTTTAATAATATAAAGTGTAAAAAATACACTAAGTATTTATTAACAGTTTTTAAATAGGATAAAATCAGCAAGTATGCAGGAGTAAAAAAGAGCAGATCTAATAAAGAACTTCCTGATTTTACTGGATACTTCCACGAATGACCAAATGTAGAAGCTCAATAATAACTCAGCGTTAAGTGTATTTTTTTTAACAGTTCTTTAGTATGTGAGTAACCTCAGGGAATAAAAATCCCCCGGAAGATTAAGTTCCGGGGGATTGTGTAGTGGTTTTAGTGAACAGTCGTGATACCACAACCATATCAATACATTCTGTGTTTATTCTGCCTGAAGGATAATCAACCTTTCTGCCGGCACCCAAATTTGTTCAACTTCTTCACTATCCGGATATTTATAATCAACTTCATATTGCCGTGAATCATCATTATGACTCCGAATAACGGCATTACCGACAGGTTTATATTCAGTATCTAAAACAATTACGGTTTGGTTAAGTTGGAAATTCATGCGAAAGGATTTTAGTGATATAAATCTATTACAAAATCCGGGCTCAAAAACAGATGTTGATAAAATGGGAATTGTTTTATTTCTTAATAGTTATCAATGCCGGTTTCTACTTTAATAAGAGGCTAATACTATTAAAATAGCAGCTTATTATACTTTTTATTTATTGGGCTTAAGCTGATATATCCGATCCTGAGCAGTATTATCAGTTCAATTTAGTCAGTATATTTTAAAATAAATGTAGATGGGAAGCCTCCTTTTGTCGCAGTTATTACTCAATTGTAGCATTAATAGTACTACAGCCTACTTCATTCAGGCGTAAAGCCGTTGGCCCCAACTTTGATTATTATTCATCATCAATATAGCAAACAAATGGCAGTTAGTTTTGTAACCAGGGGATGTTTTTACATCCCCTTTTTTTAGCATAATTGATCGCTGAGAGGAATTCACTAAAATTACCTCTACAATTATTATTGTAGAGTTTGTTCTACATGTCATTTATCAAAGGCCAATTTTTTCTACGTTCTTTCCCTTATCAGCTGCTTATTTTGCTAAATCCCCCGCAGTAAAATGCACAGTTAAAGAAGTTTAAGCAATGATTGATAAGCGAAAGGGAATAATCGACCCTATAATATATACTCAACAAATGGTCATGGCACGAATGTTGGGAATTTCATTGTATCAAGATGGCCAAAAACAGGCAAGAAAAATATACCTCTTATTTTAAATTCTGCAAAATGGAATCATATACTTTTAAAGAAAAATATGGTCTGCATAAATTGCCGATCTGGCTCACCTTTATAAGGATAGTTTTAGGAATAATCCTTTGCTGGAAAGGTATTTTATTTATACATGACTCTTCTGGTCTCGAATACATGTTGCAGAGCAATATGCATAATATTTCTTCTGATAAAGACATAAAAATACTAGCGTACGTTATTCCCTATATCAATTTATTGGGAGGGTTATTTATCGCATCAGGGCTTTATACAAGATGGGCTTCCATTATACAAATTCCCATCCTTATCGGTGCGGTAATTTTATTAAATACAGGAAAAGGAATTGTCGTCAACAATTATGAATCAGTATTGTCAATGATCGTTTTGATATTGCTTATTGTGTTTGCTGTTAAAGGAAGTGGATTTATATCGGCAGATGAATTTTTTCACAGCTATTACAAAGCGGGAACAGAAAACGGGAATACGGAGAATTTCTTTTTATAAGATCAGTGATCTGCTATATCCCGGTATAGTATAGATCGATGTGTTGTTTCAGATAAGGAGCATGCAGATTAAACGATTTATTTCTTACATATAAAAATTGTCAGCCATGATATTTAAACCAAGCTTTCCTATCGTTAGTAAACATTTTTCGTATAAGTTATGCAATCTGCTCTCCCTGCTTAACTACACTACCTCGGAATATGAAAAAATTGCGGAGGAGATACAGGATAAAGATGAGAAGATGGCACTTTTAAGTATCGCGGCGGAGACCAATCAATATGCCGCAGAAATAAGTTCGCAATTGAAGTGTTTAAATGTGGCTTATTTATCAGCACACCGAGATTTTGACAGCAGGGAAATATTGGAGTATGTTCAAACAGTCAGTACTTCAAATGACAAACATAATCTTTCCGCGATATGTTATGAAAATGAACATTCGCTGGTGGATACCTATGGCGATATATTGCAAAATGAGTACATCCCCTTCCCTTTCCTAAAACAAATGATCAGCCAGCAACTTACGGGAGTAAAGCTTGCTTTTATGAAACTGAGATTATTCGACTTTTTGCAATTTGGAGAATTGCGTCGCAGAAATGAGCTGAGCTTTCAATTGAGTTAAACAGCCGGTATAATACCAACACTTATTTTCCCGGCATTGTACACTGTTTTTTATAGGCATGCCCGGGTATCCTCTGGCATATAAATTGGAGGTATTATAATAAAAAGCTCATGAAAAATTTAATCATCATTAGTTTGTTTTCAATATGCGCTGTAACCCTTATTTCTTGTGAAGGTTCCGGTGTAATAGTAGATACCCAGCCAGCTACTCCTTATTATGAAAGACCTGTTTCTCCCGGTTCCGATTATATTTGGATAGAGGGTGATTGGGTTGTTGAAGGAGGACATTATACATGGCATAACGGTTACTGGTCAAGGCCTCACGGAGGCCGCTCATGGGAAGGCGGTAGCTGGGAATCTAAAAATAACGGATGGCGTTGGAGACGGGGTCATTGGCGCTAATATTTAATATTTTTAATAAACAAACCATCATCAGGCAAGCCTTCTTTCATTAAGAAGGCTTTTTCTTTCTTATCATTTCTTGAACATTATTTAGAGGGGATATTTTTCTCAACCTGTATTAAAATTTCCTCAATTATATAGTTAATTACCGGCCGGATATCTTCTTATGTAGTCTTTATTGGTATGGAATAACTGGCATATAAATTGGAAATTATAATACAGAACTATTATTTAATTAATTAAATCAATTTTATGAAACCTACATTCAGATTATCCCTGGTTGCAATGGTAACCATGGGACTTATTCAAACAGCTTCTGCGCAACTTGGCGGAGTTATAAACGGAGGCGCCAGTTCTGCAACAACTATAGGATCAACCGTATCCTCAACTGTAAATGCAAGTTCTGCTGCTACGCGTTCTGCAAGCAATGCGACTAACCAGGTGAGCAATGCTACCAGTCAAACCAGCAATGCAGTAAGTAATGCGACCAATAATGCAAGTAACGCAGCCGGCAATACCGGGTTGAGCGTAAATGCCACAACCGGTATAAGCGGAACAACCAACTCAGTCAATAACAGCAGCAGCAGTAATGCGATCAATGCCTCCAATGCTACCCAGGTAGATGCTAAGGGATCTGCAAGCAGTACTAAAGATGACAAATCAGCAACATTCAATGCAGGTACAAGTACTGATATTAATGCCAGCGCAAGCAGATCCTCCTCAACGGATGCTAATAACAAAGCAGCCAATGTTAATGCAACGAATCATGTAAATGCAGCAGCTACAGCAAGCAAAATACATCATGTGCATAAAAGTATTACCGCAGAGAATGCAAATATCGCTAACCATGTTTCAGGTACAGCCAGCTCCGTTCATAAAGCAAAAACGACATCAGCAACCGGAAATGTAGCAACTAATTCTACAGCAACGGGCGCAACATCAACCAGCCATCAATAACAAGGTTGTCAGATTATTCCAATAACTGCCTGTACTGGTTTGCAGGCAGTTATTTTTTAAAAATTAACTATGAAAAGATCCATTCTGTTTACTTTATTAGTACTACTGTTTTCTTCCAGGCTTATCGCCCAAACGCCCGTTAATAAGAGCGACAGTACAAAGAATAATGATAGCACAAGGAAAACCGTGGTTAGTTTTTTAGCAGGTCCGATTTATGCCCCTGTTCTTCACTATTACGGGAGAACAGACAGCTTGAAAAGCAGTGCCCTCTTACCAACTTTATACATACAATTTGATAGTATAGGTTTGTACGTGAGTGCGACAAGTGTTTTTCTTAATGATCAAACACAAACACTGGTGTATGCAGGCACTATCACCGAAGCCGGTTATAAGTTTGGGCAAAAAGTAAAAGGCTTTGGAGGAAATGTTTATGCAAATAAATTTTTTTACAATACCACTCAATTACCTCAATCGGCTTTAGAGGAACAGGTAGGAACAAACCTCACTTATCTTTATAAGTATATTAATTTTACCGCATCAGCCAGCCTGGCATTCTCCAATACCACGGATATATTTACTTCGGCAGGTATCAATCATACTTTTAAAAAGGTTAAAGGAAAGAATATTTACCTGGCAATGCCGGCCTTTATAGTTAATGTAGGCACGCAGAATTTTATCAATACATCTTATAAAACCGCTATACTTCCATTGACCCCACCACAGGAAGTATTACAAAGCAATAAGCGGTTTGCCTTGTTGGATTATGAATTAAGTATCCCGTTGGTGCTGGCAAGAAAGAATATTTATGCCATTCTGACCCCATCTTATATCATTCCTGAAAATATTGTGAGCGTACCCAATCACCCGGAATTATCTGAAAGAGGCGGTGATATTTTTTACATCAATATTGCCTTTTTATATTCATTTAAGATATATAAAAGAACACACCCGATGAGCCTGTATGGCCAGAAATAATGCTTAATATGATTTTCTTGCTTCAGGGAACCGCGAACCTTCTGATGATGAAGGGCTCAAAACCTGTTCGGCCGGGGGTGGATTGCTGCTGCTAAGAGCTTTATTAATGATCCCCAGTATCTGGGCGGGGATAATTGGTTTCTCTACATATTCATATGCTCCCGATGTGGTAAGCTCCATTGCTTTTTTGATATCGGGATATGCTGTAATGATCAGTACGATCGTAGAGGGATCTTCTTTTTTAATTTCTTTTAAAACATCTTTCCCGTCTTTCTCTTCTCCTAAATAATAGTCCGTTAACACAATATCAAACTTTTGTTCTTTGAACTTCGCTATCCCTGCTCCCGCGGAAGCAGCTACCACTGTTTCGTAATTATTTTGAGTAAAATAACGACTTAATAAAGTACACATATCTGTATCATCGTCTATAATAAGTATTCTCTTCTTCATATATGTATATCTATTTAGGCCGCTAGTAGAAGAAAAAATAGGCTTACGAATTAAAGTGAACCTTTATCGCAAAC